>Ga0209187_1000321_pt1 | contig 94708 bp, 87 predicted proteins | sample BantaG_FD_187430 | JGI IMG/M metagenome (GOLD analysis project Ga0209187, IMG submission 187430) | Marine algal microbial communities from Bantry Bay, Ireland - BantryBay_4 metaG (SPAdes) (version 2) | ecosystem: Host-associated > Algae > Red algae > Unclassified | place: Bantry Bay, Ireland...
GTATTCCCGCTAACACGTGTGTTCAGACATGATTAAGAACGAAAGCGCTATTACTGCTCCGCCATCGATACTATCCTATTTGAAGGACGTTCCAAACCTGTGTTCGCTGGCAGGTCTGGCTTGTACACTGCTTGCAATCTGCTTCAGCATTCTTGGTGTCTATTCCGCTGCCATGATAGGAATGGTGTGGGCTGTTGCATTCGATTGGGCAGATGGCTTGATAGCCAGACGAATGAAAGGGCGCTCTGGTGAGGATAGTGCGTTAGGTGGACAGCTCGATGTATTGATTGACATTGTCAGTTATGGCGTTGCTCCAGCGATTCTTTTGATAAGTTATGGACATTACCAACCCATTCTCATTGCCGGCGCGTTTGTGATGCTTGCTGCAGGTGTATTGCGTTTAAGTTATTTTGCAACTTATGGTCTGGAAGGTGGAAAGAACTACACGGGATTGGCCATCGACAACAACAACCTGATACTTGTATTCCTGTTCGTATTCGAAAGTATGTTTAGTCATGGTGTGTTCACTGTTATTTTATTTTTTGTCTGCCTTGGACTTGCGGTACTAAACGTCTCGCAAATAAAGACCCCGAAACTCTCAGGTAATCCTGTCAATGTCTGGATTCTAGCGATTTATACGGCATCTTTGACTGCTTTTTATGGTTGGCAGTTAGTTTAGGGTTTAGGGTTTAGGGTTTAGGGTTTAGGGTTTGCTTTGAAATTGCTTGCTCCAGAAAACCAATAGGTAAAAAAATGACAGACAAACCAGTTTTGGTATATACCGTAGGCACCTTTGACCTACTGCATGTGGGTCATCTCGCTTTGCTGGAACAATGTAGTGAGCTTGGCGACGTTCTAGCGGTTGGTGTGGCATCCGACTTTGTTGTAAATTCCTATAAACCTAACGTCCCAGTCATTCCACTTGATCAGCGACAGGAAATGCTCACAGCTTTGCGGTGTGTTGATATCGTACGTCCCTATTATGAACTTGAGTACGTGTCGGCGTGTATAGAGCTGGATGTCAGTATTTTTGTTGTCGGGGAGGATTGGGGGAAAAATCCACACAATATAGATGTAGAAAATTACCTTAAGGCTCAGGGAAAAAAATTGGTCCGGTTAATCTACAATCTTCGTACATCCTCAACCGCCATAAAAAATGATGTTCGGTCTCAGACTGTGGTGCCAGTTGGCATTGTTCCACGAGTTATAACAACACTGGCTGGCTAGAGGCCATTGGTCGCAGAGAGCTGCACCATAGCAGCTACAGGCCAGCCGGCAGCGTAGAAATAGGCGTCCAACTGTCCATCGGTCAGTTGCTCGGCACTTTGGGAATTGTTAACACCAGGGTTAAGTTCTGCCTCGATGATGTTTTCGCGCGTTTCGCTATAGTGTCTCTCGCGTGGATGGAAAGAGGGGCTCTTTGCGGCCCTGCGCTAGAACGTATAAATAATCACCGTTGATTGACGCCATGTTTTGTTCCGCACAATAGCATTGCACTATTCAGTGACACAGAAAATTGCGACTAGTTCTCTGAAATTAAGCAGTTTTTGTAATATACGATTTTTATCTGTCATTGATTATTTGCCCATCTGAACGCCATGAATAGCCAATCTGTTTAGCTGTGCGTTGTGCTAGATCAGGACCTGCAAAGCGATCAACCAGATGCAATGACATGGCAATACCTGATGACAGGCCTGCACTGGTAACAATATCGCCACTATCGACCCAATGTACTTGACGACGCGCACCTTTATCGCCAAGCACAACAGCCAAGTCATCAACATCTTCCCAGTGCGTCGTCCATGGTCGATTGTTCAGCAGTCCTGCCTCTGCAAGAATGAAGGCCCCGGTACATACGCTTGCTACGACGGTGTCTGGTTCTCGGGCAACATCTGCAATACTGCTTAGTAACGCTTTATTTGCCAAAAATCTTTCCACATCTATTCCACCGGGCACAATCAAAACATCACAAGGCATCGCATCTTCCAGCGAACTCTGCGGAACGATGTGCATACCGCCATAAGCGTCAATTGCCTGCCCATTCAGCGATACCGCTGTCACACTGAATGGTTCGGGTAGCCCATCACGAACCGCTAATCGCGATGCTGTAAGAAAGACCTCATAAGGCCCGCCGAAGTCGAGCAGGTCTGCTTGCTCGAAAAGCATGATTGTTATCTTCATGATTATAGTGTGTCCAACAAGGGCGCGGTCTGCAATGACATATAATGGCGGAAATAAGACATTGGCTGAATTAGACTTTATTCATGAGCAAACTTACGACTTTTGTTGTGTTCGAGCAATTCGGATTTCTGGACATCGTGGGTCCAGGAGATGTCTTTTCCATTGCAAACCAGCAGGCAGGAAAAAAACTCTATCAAGTGCAGTTTGCCACTGCTGGGAAGAAAAAAACGTACAGTCCGAATCCGGGATGCGCGTAGGCATCGATGTAGATATGTCTTCATTGGCCAGCACACATACGCTGCTTGTATGCGGTGTTGATGGCTTTCAAGAAGCAATACAAGATACTCATTTGTTACGTCACATCCAACGGCTAGCCAAGCACTCAACACGAGTAGTATCGATTTGCACTGGGGCTTTCCTGCTTGCTGAAGCTGGCCTGCTGAATAGTAGACGGGCGACTACTCATTGGGCGCATGCTAACTATTTTCAGAGTAGATATCCAGACATAGATGTTGTTGCAGACAAACTATTTATTAAATGCGGCCAGTACACGACAGCCGCAGGCATGGCCGCGGGTATTGATCTGGCACTGGATATAGTAGCTGTTGATCATGGAGAAGAGCTTGCTCGCAAAACCAGCCAACGCATGGTGCTTTATCTGAACAGGGCAGGTGGGCAGTCCCAGTTCAGTGAACGTCAGCCCGTTGATTCAAAGTCCGATAGTCGTTTTGATAAACTACTTAAGGATATCGCAAAAGACCCTACAGGTAATCTGACTAATCATGTGCTTGCACAGCGCCTGTGTGTCAGCGAACGTCACCTTGCCCGAGTTTTCCGCGCACTTACAGGTACTACACCCTCCCGCTGGCTAGAGAGGATCAGAGTCGATTTGGCCCGAATTCATCTTGAGAAAAAACAGAGTTCCATTGATGAGATAGCATTACTAAGCGGCTTTAAATCTGTAGAGACGTTCCGCCAGGCTTTTCATCGCGTAATGGACATGACGCCAGTGCATTACCGAAAATTACATGCCACCAAACGGCAGTAGCTTCTCAATACAGTCTGCCTGTAAGAGGCAACCAGGCTGAAGTAGTTAGCACCCTAACATTAATAACCCTGGTGATGAACAGCCAAACCCGGCGTCGCGCTGTGGAGCGAACGGTTGTTGAGAGGATAAGTGCATTGGTTGATGAGCACGCTGTTTTATATATATTGGCAAATGTCAAGCTTGATCAGTTGCCGAAAGTGATTGCTAAGTCAGATTGATTGAATCTTTACCGCTATTCAATGGCAGCGAGACGTAAAAAATACTCCCTTTGCCAGGCGTGCTCTCAACGCTTATTTCACCGTTGTGAAGCGTTACCAGTTTTTTTACAATACTCAGTCCCAGACCATTGCCTTTGTAGTCATCGACTGAATTGAGGCGTGCAAAAGGGGTGAATATCGTGTCTGTATCAGTCATTCCAATGCCATTATCCTGGATAGCAATGATGCAACGATTATTAATAGGGTCGTTTTTATGGCTGATAACAATATCGGGAATATTCTGGTTGTACTTTATGGCGTTTTCGATCAGATTTTTGAACAATAGTTGCATCGCACCTTATTGCCAAATTCAGTCGGCAGTGAGGTCCAGTGAACGTTGGGGGAAGTGTCTTTATTTTGCTCATACATAATCATGATGCGTCAAAAAATTTCTGTCAGATCCACCAGTTCATTGCATGAGACTGGCACATCAGCTACGAGGTACTTTACCAGTCCATTGATCAGCGCCATTAAGTTTGCCGCATTTTCTCCCGCACTATCGAGTAGGGTAAATTCTTCGGGTGCCTCAACTCCATGTTCTTTCAGGTCTTCTACAACAGCCTTAATAAGTTGATTGATTTTTTGGAGATGCCCATTGAAGTCGTGAGAAAGGCTGTGGCAGAACGTCTACAGTTCCGATTGACGATCCAGTAGCCGGGTATTGAGTTGAGCAAGGTTCAATGCCTGAGATTGCAGTGTATCTCTTGCGTTAAGCATTTCGTTGTAGAGCGAATCCCGATTGACACAATTCATAAATGCCCAGCAGGTCGTTTTATCAGTGTTAACAGTGATCATGGCAACAATCGGTTTTTTCTCCCCGGTAAGGGATTTTACAGTCAGTTGTATCTCGTAGGCCTTGCCGTCTTGCAAAAGCATCGGGTAGACGTAGCTGTCGAGGAAAATACGTGATGCCACGGACACCAGTTCGTCGATGCTACGACCTGCAATGACGTTCAAGGATTTACAAGACATCAGGTCCAGAGCATATCGGTTGCTCAGTACAACCTTTCTGTTCTCATTAAGCATGACGATGCCACAAGGGAGAAAGTCGGAGTCGATTTCACCGGGTGCCATCAAGTAATCTTTCCAGAAAGTTTATTATAGAGCGTGCGGTTTCTTCCGGATTTGTTGTGTGCAGGCAATGTCCCTCTGCCTGGATAATCTTTAGTTCACTACCTGATATGCGTTGGTGGATATATTCACCAATTTTCTCAGAGGCCATAGAATCAGAAGATGATTGCAATATTAGTGTTCGGGCATTGCATTGAGATAATAGCCAACGATGATCAGAAAAGAAGGTAGCCTTGGCGAAGGTTTTCGCCACCACAGGATCGGTACTACAGAAACTTCCTGTCAGCTCACCGATAAGCGCTTAAGGTGAGTTTTCTCCCATAACAAGAGGAGCAAAGTAGTTAGCCCACCCGATGTGATTCTTGTCCATCAGCTGAATCAGTTCTTCAAGGCCGCTCAGTTCGAAACCCCCTTCATAGTCTGGCAAGTCGTTCAGGAAGCACGGTGATGGACACACCATGCCTAGCTCTGTTATAGCCTGTGGAACATTCGATGATGCGATCATACTGCTGACGGAATGCTCTATAAATGCAACATTCTCAAGCTGGAGAGCCTCAACGATGTCAACCATATCTTGCGCGTAGCCATTTAGGCTACTGTACCGCTGAAGTGAAAAACTGGACAAATCAGAATTACCCGAACCAACATAATCAAATAACACCACGGTATATCGATCTTCCAGAGCAGGAAGTACAAACCGCCACATGCGTTGATCACACCCGAAGCGGTGAGCTAACATTAGCACCTTGTTACCGGTTCCGTGGACAGTGACATTGTTGCGCTTGCTGATAGCTTCAGCCATTGGGAACCGCTTATTCACAACACGAAGCTCTGACAAAAAGTGAGCATGCTCAGCAGTTTACGGTCATACGGTTTCTCGTAACAAGACGAAGGCGCGCTGCGCACTATCGATCAACGTTGGTGAGCAATGAGGTTACTCCGCGATGTGATTACGGCGTAAACTTATTCGGTGCACATAACAGTCCATGATGGTTACTTAATCATGAATATCGGATACGGTACAGTGAGTTTTGTCTCCAGCCCTTTGGAAATGCATGCACTGTACGAGTTGATTTCCCCGTTTGCTTTCCCCCTTTTGCTTAACCCTAGGTTCAATGAGTGTCTCCGCCAATGCCTGATCATCAAATTCCTGCGAATGCACTAGATAGAGCTCATTCATTCTGCCAAGCCTACGACCTGCGCCTGCCCATACTCATGGCACCGATGGCTGGCGCTTGCCCACCTGCACTTGCAGCTGCGATCTGCAATGCCGGAGGCTTGGGCGCATGTGGTGCACTGCTAATGAGCCCTTCTTCAATTGAGTCCTGGGTAACGGACGTCCGGAGCACAACAAACGGCGCTTTTCAGCTTAATACCTGGATACCTGATCCTGACCCTGCCCGCAATTCACAGCATGAATCTGCAGTACGTGAATTTCTGGGGCAGTGGGGGCCGGATGTCTCTGAAGATGCAGCGCAGGTGTCGCTTATCGACTTCCAGGCTCAATGCGATGCCATGATTGCGGCTAGTCCTCGTATCATGTCATCCATTATGGGTCTTTATCCAGAAGATATTGTCACCCGAATGAAAGCAGAAGGTATTCACTGGTTTGCCACTGTGACAACGGTGAGTGAAGCATTGGCGGCGGAGGCGGCGGGCGCAGATGTTTTGATTGCACAGGGTATGGAGGCGGGCGGTCATCGGGGTGCATTCGATGCTACGCAGGCTCACGCAAATCTTGTCGGATTGTTTTCACTAGTGCCAGCAGTAGTTGATGCGGTCGGTATTCCGGTTGTTGCCACCGGCGGCATAGCGAATTCAAGGGCAATAGCGGCAGCATTGACGCTGGGAGCTTCGGCTGTACAGGTAGGTACAGGCTTGTTACGCTCAGATGAATCAGACACGCCTCAAGTGCTTGCAGATGCCATGGCTCACACAAAGCCTGAAGATACCGTTGCAACTTGTGCATTTTCCGGGAGGTTAGGGCGTAGCTTAAAATCTGCTTACACTACAGCGGCCGCTTCTGTTTCTGCACCTACTCCTGCACCTTATCCGGTGCAACGTCATCTCACCGCAGCAATGCGCAAGCAAGCGCTCGCAGCTTCTGACTTATCGAGTATGCAATCGTGGGCTGGACAATCTGCAGCCTATGCTCGCGTTGGTTCCGCTAGTGATATCGTTGACGCTCTTTGGGATGAAGCACAGGAGTTACTGCCTTAGGTCTGGAGACAGATTGAAATTTTTTTTTGTCGCCAGCCCTTCGGACTGCGCTCGATGATTCAGTTCTATTTCGTAGCCCGGCTCTTCTGGTTCGTCATCTTTCAAGTCTGCCGGAAATCCGTCGGCAACCACACTAATGTTGCAGGCATCTTCCAGGCGACGGATAATATTGGGCGACCATTCACGCGTGCCGTATCGATCAGCCCCATCCTGCATGATCTTTATCATCAGTGGATTGATTTCCAACGGTACACCAGCACGATCTGCGATCTGTTGAAATAGTCCGATATCTTTGAGCACCAGATCCATCGTAAAACTGATATCTCTTGATCCGTTGAGAATGACTTGACTCTCAGTCTCGTGAACGAACGAATTGCCAGAAGATATTCGAATGGCCTCATAGGTTGTTGCCAGATCCATACCTGCGGCAGCGCTTGTGGACAAGGCTTCACACAGGCTCAGCAGATTGGCTGTTGCCAGATAATTGGTCATGACTTTCAGCACCGATGCTGTACCCAGATCACCTGTATGTAAAATACGACGTCCCATGGTTGTCAACACCGGCAGCAGTGTCTCGAAAGTGGATCGTTCACAACCCGCAAATATGGCAATGTTGCCTGTCTCTGCACGATGACAGCCGCCCGATACCGGACAGTCAGCAGCTTGCCCGCCAGCAACAAAAACTTTTTCAGCAATTCGTTTTACTTCAGCCTCGTCAGTGGTGCTCATTTCGGCCCAGATGGTGCCGGGGGTCATGCCATCCAGTATTCCGTCAGGTGCCTCCATGACTGCAGCGCTGATTGCCGGTGAGGGTAGACAAGTAATGATGACGTCGCACTCTGTTGCCATTGTGGCAGCGGATTCGCCAAAAGCTGCACCCTTTTCAATCAAGGGTTGAGCGGCTGCTCTATCAAGATCCCTGACAGTTATCTGCAGTCCATTGCGCTGGATGCTACCCGCAAGTTTGGCACCAACATTTCCAAGACCAATAAAGCCAATATGCATAGGTCCTACCATTAATCAGTTGAAAAGAGAATCGTGAATGAGGTTGTACATTAATTCCCGACGAGTTGCACGGAAGAAATTGAAAACGATCCTCTCATTGGCAGTACGAATAATGCCGCCTCACATTTTCTTGCTTAAACACAGAGTCGTCATCAACTTGCTCTATTATTTTACGAGCCCTGACAGGGGCTGAGGACAAAATGCCTTACTGTTCCGGACTCCTCTGTTTAGCCACCCATGCAACATGTCTGGCAATCGTTGCATCTTCGCGTAAACTCTCTTCCGTAGAAAACCGTGTCCCAAGTTCGTTTTCTGAATACAGCTTATGCAGACCCTTGTGGCAACGCTGGCAAATCATGATTCCAGAATTTAGCTCTTCGCGAGAATAATGTTTGGCAAAGCGCTTGCGCTTATGCAATTTTCTGGGAATCAGATGATGAAATGTCAGCGCAACGATACGCTGACACAAGCTACAGGGTCCATGTTTTATTCGACGGTTCAAAATGTCAGGTTTGTATCATATTTGAATCATATGCTATCTCACTGCTTTCAAGCATAATCAAAACAGGTAAGCTTGTTAACGCTGTGCGTTAGCCTGACGGATAAGCCTGCTGCAACAATAAGGCAATCAGTCCGGTCCATCCTGTCTGGTGGCTAGCACCCAAACCTTCACCGGTATCGGCATTAAAGTATTCAAAAAATTGATGTAAACCCTCTTCAGCGCCTGTCTTCAATTGTGCGTTAGTGCCACACCAGGCAGGTTTTTTATCGTCCTCAAATCTGAATAAACGAATTAACCGTTGCGTAAGATGGTCGGCAACCTGATCAAGGTTCATTATATTTTCTGAACCAATGGGGCATTCGATGGTAAAGCTATCACCATAAAAAGCGTGGTATCGACGAAGGGATTCGATAATCAGATAATTGATTGGAAACCAGATGGGCCCACGCCAGTTGGAGTTGCCACCAAACAAGTCTGTTTCACCTTCGCCTGGCTCATAGCTTATGGTAAGTAATTTACCATTGTCTGTGGTATACGAGAAAGGATGCTCTTTATGTACTTTGGACAATGAGCGTATGCCGTAGTTTGATAAAAACTCATCCTCATCCAGAAGATACGTTAACACCCTGGTAAGTTTGTATCTGTCCATGAACGATAACAAGTGATGGCTTTCTACGCCGCTGGCTTCCAGATTGGCAATGCTGCCAGCAAGTTCAGGCCGGTGCTCCATCACCCAGCGCATGCGACGGGTGAAGTCAGGAAATTTACTGTAAACCTCATCGTCAATGATTGACACGGCAATAAGCGGCATAAGGCCAACCAGGGAGCGTACCTTGATTGGTGTTTGTCTGCCATCGGGTAAATCAAGTCGGTCATAGAAGAATCCATCGGCCTCGTCCCATAGGCCGTCGTGCTTGTCGTCCCCATTGATGGCATAGGCTATCTGCAGATAATGCTCCAGGAATTTGCTGGCCATCTCCTCGTAGATCGGATTGTCGCGTGCCAGTTCAAGTGCGATGGTCAGCATGCATTGCGAGAAAAACCCCATCCATGCGGTGCCGTCTGACTGGTTCAGAACACCTCCGGTTGGCGGCTCTTCTGAGCGATCAAAAATACTGATGTTGTCCAGACCGAGAAATCCACCCTCGAATATCGAGGTACCATGTGTATCTTTGCGATTGACCCACCAGGTAAAATTCAATAGTAATTTCTGGAATATACCTTCAAGAAACGCACGGTCTGGTGCGGCACTTTCCTGAGCCATGTTATAGACATTCCACGCAGCCCAGGCATGCACGGGCGGGTTGACATCGCCGTAAGCCCATTCGTAGGCAGGTAGTTGACCGTTAGGATGCATGTACCATTCACGTGTGATGAGTGTGAGTTGCCGCTTGGCAAAGTCCGCATCAACCATGGCAATTGGCAAAGTATGAAAAGCGGTGTCCCATACGGCATACCATGGGTATTCCCATTTATCTGGCATCGACATGATGTCAAAATTATGCATGTGATGCCAATGAACATTGCGATCATCGTCACGATGCAGTTCGGTATTCGGGTCGCCCTGCAGCCATTGCTGAACATCGTAGTAGTACAGTTGCTTGGACCAGAGCATACCGGCCAGAGCCTGTCGCTGAACTTCCTGCAATTGTTGCGGCACCGCTGATGATTGTATGCCAGCGTAGAAAGACTCCATTTCCTTTTGCCGTTTGTCAAAGGTGGGCTTGAAGCCTGCAAAGGGACGCGTTCGGGCTTGCTTGCAAAGTCGAAGTTGAAATGTCCGCGATGCGCCCGCAGCAAGAGCGGTCTGGTAGAGAAGTCCTGCTTTAGTACCGCGCAATAATGGGTTGATAGCGTCTGTTTTATTGTTTACCAGGTAGTCGTGAAATGCATCTTTTACATAGTTTGAGGGGTTTTTCTTACCGTATAGATGTTGATAGTTTGTCTCGTTGTCAGTCATCATCAGTGCCGGACTGCCTTGCCAGTAAAGGTGATAATCACCTAGAGCTGGATGTTGCGCCAGAAATGATTTGCCCAGATGTTCAAGTTCCTCTGCCGTAATGCAGGGCATGCTCTCCACGTCACTCATGGGACCATTCTCATAGCCCCAGCTCCACGTATTGCGAAACCACAGTTGAGGAATGAGTGATACAGGCGCTGACCTTGCCGCCCGATTAGTAATATTTATGCTTATCAGAATATCATCGACGGCTGCTTTGGCGTAGCTCACTTTGACGTCAAAGTAGCGATTATCCTCAAAGACTCCTGTTTCACTTATTTCAAACTCGCGATCAGCGTAGCCACGGGCTGCATTCTCTGCGCGGAGCTGCTCATACGGAAACGCCTGCTGAGGATAGTGATAGCGCATGCTGGCAAAACTATGAGTTGGCGTACTTTGCTCGTACCAGTAAAGCTCTTTGACATCCTCCCCATGATTACCTTCCGGACCACTTAAGCCAAACAAGCGCTCCTTGAGGCAAGAATCCTGACCATTCCACAATGCGATACTAAAGCAAAGGTATTGGTCACTATCACAGAAACCGGCAAGCCCATCTTCGTTCCAGCGGTATGTGCGACTTTTGGCATGGTCGTGGGGGAAATATGCCCATGCACTGCCGTCGCTGCTGTAATCTTCACGGACGGTGCCCCAGGCGCGCTCTGCCAAATACGGGCCCCAGTGTTTCCATCTGGCGCGCTTGCCAATGTGCGCGTTCAATCGTCGCTGTTCAGTGTTTTGCGCGCGCTTTAGTAGCATGGCGATTCAGGTGTCGGGTGAGGGGCAGCAGTGGAGTAATGCAAGTGTATCAATTAACCGATAGTGTTATGCAGGACTCATTGCAAGTCTTGTGCGACAGTGACGAGTTACTTGCCAATATTTTCCGACAGTATGGTCAGCCACCACTGTGGGCCAGAGCTCAAAGCTTTGCCACATTGGTTCATATCGTCATGGAACAAAAGGTATCCCTTGCCAGTGCAGAAGCTGTGATGAAACGTGTCAAGGTTGTGTGCCCTGGGATGAAACCCGCTAATTTTCTACAGGTGCCTGAAGCGGAACTGCGGCAAGCGGGTGTCAGTGCCAGTAAGGTATCTTATTGCCAATCGATCGCTCAAAACCTGGTTTCCGGTGATCTGAACCTGGTGGCATTACGCAAGCTTGATAACAGCGATGTTATTGGGAAACTCACAAACGTTCGTGGTATCGGTCCATGGACAGCAGGCGTTTATCTGATGATGGCTTTACGCCGCCCCGACGCATGGGCCAGTGGCGACAGAGCACTGGCGGTCAGTTATGCTGAATGTGCAAGGCTTGACGAGGTGCCCAGCTATGCTGAACTGGATGATGTCGCTAGCGCATGGTCGCCACATCGGGCAACAGCTGCGCGCCTTCTGTGGCACGCCTACCTGAAAAAACGTAATAGACAGTGAAATTTCTGGCGGTAACGGCTCATAAAACAATGAACTATGCAGGGTTTATTGTTTCACAAACCCTGATTGCAGGTTTCAGGTGTTGCCAATAAAACGGTTTATATGCTCTGTGAAATCATCAGCGTTCATAAATCCAACGACGCGCGCTGCGGGTAGCTCTGTTCCCAAGGCATCATAGAAAATGATGCCGGGTGGTCCGAACAAATCGAACTGCTTCAACATGGCCTGATCTTCAGCATCGTTGGCTGTAACATCGGCTTGAATAACAATGGCGGTACTTAACAATTCTTGCACTCTGTCATCAGAAAATGTAAAGCTCTCCATCTCTTTGCAGCTTATACACCAGTCAGCATAAAAATCGAGCATGACTGGTCGTCCCTGTGCACTTGCCTGAGCAATAACACTTTCCAGGTTTTCCACGCTTTTAACAGTTTGAAAGGGAAGGGCGTGATCGCTTTGCATGGCTCCCGTGCCCGAGCCACCCCCAGCCAGTGCTCCCAGTGGGGTTGTGTAGCTTTTACCACCTGCTAAAGCGCCTATGAGCAAGGCCACGCCGTAGATTGCCACGACAAGCCCGGCACCTTTGCCGAAACGTTGCCATCCGCCGCTCTGCCGTGACATGGAATCAGTGGCGCCCAGATAAACGCCGCTCATGACGGCAATGATGCCGTATAAACCCATAGTGATAGTGGTCGAGATAAAACGCGAAATCATGTAAACGGCCATGCATAACATGAGAATGCCGAATATGTGTTTTGTGGTATTCATCCATGCGCCAGCCTTGGGTACCAGCCTGCCAGCTGATGTGCCAATAAGCAGCAAAGGTGCGCCCATACCCAGTCCTAATGCGAATAGAGCTGCGCCGCCGACAACTGCATCACCGGTTTTTGCAATATAGATAAGTGCGCCTGCCAGAGGAGCCGTTACACACGGTCCGACGATGAGTGTTGAAATAAACCCCATAGCCGCAACGCCGCCTACCTGACCGCCGCCTTGCTTGTTCGACCAGTTAGTTAGCTTGTCTTGAATCCCGGTGGGAACTTGCAGCTCGTAGAATCCGAACATGGACAATGACAGCAGTACAAACAGAATAGCTATTCCAGATAGAACAACCGGATTTTGCAAGAACGCCTGAACGTTGTAACCAGACAAGCCGACGACAACTCCCACTATCGCATAAGTGCTGGCCATGACCAGCACATAAATCAGGGAAAGCTGAAAGGCCCGCCCCGTAGTCAGCGATTGACCTTGTCCCACGATCAAACTGGAAAGGATAGGGATCATGGGCAGTACACAAGGTGTGAATGCCAGTAACAAGCCAAGACCGAAGAAGGTGGCAACCGTTAACCAGAGGCTGCTGGATGCGAGCAAGCTGGACAATCTGTCTTGCTCGGACTGCGCTGGTGCCGTTGCAGTCAGTGCTTGCCCGCCGTCGCCATCGTTATCACTATCATCATAGTTGGCATCAGCGCTCGCTGCCAAAGGTATCAGAGCACTATTCCTGGCAGCTTGGCCTTCATCGTTGCCTTCATCGGCTTTGAAACTTACAGGTAATGTGGTTTTGGACGGTGGGAAACATACGCCGATATCTGCACACCCTTGATAACTGATTGTCAGCTGCCCATCAGAGCCTGCCAGGCTGTTCGCAAGTGCCGAATCGGTATTCAGAGATATTATGGCGTCAGCAGAGTTGCGCAGTACGAAAACGTTTCCAAAGAATTCATCAAATTGCTCAACTCCTTCACTAACAAAGCTACCTGCTATCTCTACACCGGAATCGGATTTCAGTTCAAAGGCTAGCTTGTCACGATAAAGGTAGTAGCCTTCTTCAATAAACCAACTGACGTCAATAGCTGTTGTGTCAGCGCTAATAACTTGCGGAAGGTAGGCCAGTTCCGGCGGAAGCAATTCGTCTGCGCTACCTTGTAATTGAAGCAGCTTGTTAGAGGTTTTGGCAGTTGACTGAGCAATTTCACTGCGAAGAGGTGAAGATAGTTGCTCGGAAAAAGTCCCTTTTTTTATGGATGCTACTGGCTGCTTTGGTAGGTCGACATCAAGCGTGGTAGTCGTCGGTGGGTAGCACAGTCCGATATCCGCACAGCCCTGGAATTTTATTGATAGAGACAGATTTTGTGCCGAGGCAGGAGCCGTATAAGGCAGGACGATGACCGTCGAGTCTCGAAAAATTGCCTGTTTGCCAAAATAGTCATCTACCACAACACGGGCTTCTGCGAATACTGGCTCGCCAACACTAGCGATACTTGATTCACCTATGCCAATCAAAGCATTCAGAGAACCTTCACCGGGTGGCGGAGCCTCATCATCGTCTACCGAGAAGTACAACTTGTCTCGATAAAGGTAGTAACCCTCTTCAATCGTAAATTCGATATCAATGGTCTCTTCGCTAACGTTGACGAGCTCTGCCGCAAATGCGATTTCCGGAGCCAGGGGCTCTTCACCGCCGAATAGATTTGCATAGGCAGGTAAAGCCGCACCTGAGGCAACCATGCCAAGTATCAAAGTTGCGCACAGACGCTGCCAAAGGGGTAGGCCCTGTAGAAAATTCTTGTTCGTCATATCAGTTCTTCACGACCCACTGACAGCCGTCGGAAAATAGGATGTTCGCAAGATAATAGCGACAAAAGTCTGCATGAACCTGACTGGGTAGCCGGAAATACTTGTTCCATATCCAGAGTAAAGTCCTGTGTGGATAAAATTGCAATCATTGAACTGTCATGGTTCGCTCAAAGGGCTCAGGTGTATGCTTTAATCCATGGAGCGGCCCCAGGCGTCCAGGCGCAGCTACGACTTTCAAAGCCCTCCAATTGAAGCATGACTTGTAAGAGGGTATTTGCGTCAATAGGTTCAAGTTACATCGAAGGAGTTGTAAATGCCGTACGCACTCATTTTGTTTATTGTTATGCCCATCGCTGAGATCGCCTTGTTATTGCGGGTGGGAGCTGCGTTCGGTTGGGTGCCAACGCTGCTTATCGTGATCGCCACGGCCATCATTGGCAGCGCCATGCTCCGCCAACAGGGCTTGGCAACACTTGACAAAGCTCGGCAGCGTATGGATGGCGGTGAGATGCCAGCCCAGCAACTGCTTGAAGGCATCATGATAATGATCGGTGGCGTTTTGCTGCTGACGCCCGGGTTTGTCACCGACGCATTCGGTTTTCTGTGTCTGATTCCGTTTACGCGGCAGTGGCTGGCGTCCAGACTGTCGGCGCGTGCCATTGTCGGTTTTTCAGCAGGAGCGCGAACGTCGGCGGCTGGTGGTTCTCCCTCGATGGGGCGGCCGGGCCGTGGCGAGCCAGAGAGTCGTCGCCAGGGAAATGACTCAGGCGATATAATAGACGGCGATTTCAAACGTATTGACGAGGATTGAATTCTCCCGCCCGCAAATTTGACTGAACTGACTGAACTGACTGAACTGACTGAATTGGCTGAATTGGCTGAATTGGCTGAATTGGCTGAATTGGCTGAACTGATGGGTTTGCGCGCTGGCAGGAGCCCCCCCGAGAATAACGGTCGAGGCCGAAGGCGCACCGCGAGAGGTTTACGAGGAGAGCTGGCTAGAGACATCCCCGCAAAAATATCGCGCTGTCGGGGGACCGCCTCCGGTACGATCAGCTTGTTCTCGGGCAGGCTCCCAGGCCTGTACTTACAAATAACAGTGTTACTCCACAGCGCCATCCACTGTGCTTTGCAAGAGTCGATGCCTTTTTTCAAAAAATAATTACCTTAAGGGGGTTGATATTGTGATCGTGGACCTTAGAATTGGCACTCCTCGGTTGAGAGTGCTAACACTTCAACCGATTTAGTTCCCGTACTAGCCCGCAGGGTTGGTTAACAATTAACAAATTCGGAGTCGTACAAGTATGAACATTCGTCCGTTGCATGACCGTGTGGTCGTCAAGCGCATGGAAGAAGAGCGCACGAGTGCCGGTGGCATTGTAATTCCTGATTCCGCTACCGAGAAACCGGTACGTGGAGAAGTCCTGTCAGTCGGCAAAGGCAAGATCGCTGAAAATGGCGACGTTCGCCCTCTGGACTTGAAAGTGGGTGATCAGGTGCTGTTCGGCAAGTATTCAGGCACCGAGATAAAGATCGATGGTGAGGAAGTTTTGGTGATGCGTGAAGACGACATCATGGGCGTATTTGAGTAAATCCCAATTGCAAGGTATTGCAGGTCGAGAGTCAGTTTCCCTGCAATTCATTGTTATCACTTTTATTTATAGAGGAATTTTGTAATGAGTGCCAAAGAAGTACGTTTTTCCGATTCTGCTCGCCAGCGTATGCTCAAGGGCGTTGACGTTCTTGCTAATGCTGTGAAAGTCACACTCGGTCCGAAGGGCCGTAACGTGGTTCTGGACAAGTCTTTCGGTGCCCCCACCGTCACAAAAGACGGCGTTTCTGTAGCCAAGGAAATCGAACTGGAAGACAAGTTCGAAAACATGGGCGCCCAGATGGTCAAAGAGGTTGCTTCGCAAACCTCAGATATCGCAGGGGACGGTACGACAACGGCGACTGTTCTGGCGCAGAGCATCGTTCGTGAAGGTCTGAAGTCTGTTGCTGCCGGAATGAACCCAATGGATCTCAAACGCGGCATTGACAAAGCGGTAGCAGCCGCAACTGAAGAGCTTGCTGCAATGTCCAAGCCGTGCAACGACGAGAAAGCCGTTGCCCAGGTAGGCACAATCTCTGCCAACAGCGATGAGTCAATTGGCTCAATTATCGCTGAAGCCATGAACAAGGTTGGCAAGGAAGGCGTTATCACTGTTGAAGAAGGTAAATCACTCGACAACGAGCTTGACGTGGTAGAGGGCATGCAGTTTGACAGAGGCTATCTGTCTCCTTACTTCATCACAAACCAGGATGCCATGGCGGCAGAGCTGGAAGAGCCTTACGTCCTTCTTTATGACAAAAAGATCAGCAACATTCGTGATTTACTTCCAACTCTGGAAGCGGTCGCAAAATCTGGCAAGCCACTGTTGATTATCGCTGAGGATATCGAAGGCGAGGCGCTTGCAACTCTGGTTGTTAACAGCATGCGTGGAATTATCAAAACTTGCGCTGTTAAGGCACCTGGCTTCGGCGATCGTCGTAAAGCCATGTTACAAGACATCGCCATTCTGACCGGTGGACAGGTCATTTCCGAAGAAGTGGGTTTATCTCTTGATAAAGTGACTCTGGAAGATCTCGGTACAGCCAAGCGTGTAACTGTCGATAAAGACAACACAACAGTAGTGGACGGTGCAGGTTCTTCTGACGAAATCAACGCACGCGTTGAGCAGATCCGCACTCAGATTGACCAGGCGACTTCAGACTACGACAAAGAGAAGCTTCAAGAACGCGTTGCGAAGCTTGCTGGTGGTGTTGCGGTTATCAAGGTTGGTGCTGCCACTGAAGTAGAAATGAAAGAAAAGAAGGATCGCGTTGACGATGCACTGCATGCCACACGCGCAGCGGTAGAGGAAGGTATCGTGCCTGGTGGTGGCGTTGCTCTGGTTCGCGCCATTGCAGCTGTCGATAAAATCAAAGGCGATAACCACGAGCAGGACATCGGCATCGGTATCGCCAAGCGCGCTATGGAAGAGCCACTGCGTCAAATCGTTCAAAACGCTGGCGGGGAGCCTTCAGTAGTTGTTGCCAAGGTCCGTGAAGGTTCTGGCAACTTCGGTTATAACGCAGCTAACGGTGAGTATGGAGACATGGTTGAGCTGGGAATTCTCGATCCAACCAAGGTAACTCGTTATGCACTACAAAACGCGGCCTCTGTTGCTGGTCTGATGGTTACTACAGAAGCCATGATTGCCGACATGCCCAAGGACGATGCTCCTGCTGGTGGTGGCATGCCTGATATGGGTGGCATGGGCGGTATGGGTGGCATGATGTAAGTAGCCCTTTGCAGGTTACGGGGCTTCAGCTTGATCCGTTACCCACTCCGGGAACCCGCTAGCCAAGGTCCGGTATTTGTAATGTAGTGGTACCTGAACCCCCGCTTGCCGGGGGTTCGTCTTTTCCGATGCAGGAAAGTTTTTTCAAGGGACTTATCCTCGGGCCGATAATACTGCTGACCGATGGGTGATGTAGCTCATCATCACACTAATTCGGGCGATAGATCGGGAAACCCCTTTGGACCTTCGTGCATTGACAGCAAAGATATATCAGTCGCAGGCAGCGCGTATGCTGTCTGGGTCTGTTGCTGCCATCATGCTAGTGGTGCAGTTGCTGGTGTACGTTCCTTCGGTCATGTCACAATATCGCGCCGATGTGCGCAAACAATTGGATTCTGAGCGGACCCTGCTCGAAACTACTTTCAGATCAATTGATAAAGCCGAGCTGATAGTTCCTGAAAACGTTCTTAGTGAGACACTAGTCGGGCTCGAATTGCGCGACGCTAGCAATAAGATTCTGCTGAAAATAGGTGATACGGGTGATGTAGAGTCGGCCATGCCTGTGTCTGAAAAGTCAGGCTCTGTCACTTCGATATCATTCATTCTGGAGACACTCACGGGTCCTTTGAATGCGGTGGGTTTTGTGAGCACAAGCGACGAACAGATATCTTATGTAGTAAAGATGGTGGTCTTCGCGCTGGTAGCCGTACTGATCAGTCTCATTTCCGGTCTCTCGGCCATCTGGGGTACTGTTCGCTTTTATATCAATCCGATGAATAAGCTGATTGCCGCGCTACGCTCCAGCCGGGAAAACAGCAAAGGACAGGTACCCGAAAACATCGACACGGACGTGGGCGATGAGCTCCGTCCAATTGCCGAAGAATTCAATAGCCTGATCGAAGAGCAGAGAAAATCTTCCAGGCAAGTAAAAGTTAAACAGCAGTATCTGGAATTTGCTGCGCATCATGATCCGCTGACGCATCTACCCAACCGCTTGATGTTTGAGGATGCGTTAAGGAAGACTGTACAGGATGCTATAAATGAAAAGCTGCAGTTTGCAGTTTTTCTGGTGGATCTTGATAATTTCAAGTTCTTCAACGATCAGTATGGCCATCTGGTTGGTGACAAGATGGTGTCTGAGGTGGGTAATCGCCTGCGTACGATGATGCGCGATATCGATCTTGTTGCCAGGCTCGACGGTGATGAATTTGTGGTTATCCAAAAAGATGTACAAGACGTCTCATCGGCAGAAGAATTTGCCATGCGCATTATGAAGGTGGCGACATCACCTTATGAGTATCGCGGTTTTACGTTGAAGACTGCCGTGTCGGTGGGGATATCCAGCTTCCCGGCTGATGTGCATATCAACCAGGACGAAGATATGCTAGGCGAAGAAATTGTGAATAATGCTGCAGTGGCGCTTCAGGAAGCGAAAGGCAGCGGTAAAAATCAATACCAGTTGTTCAATGAAAAAATGCGCAGTCGCCTTACTGCAAGAATTCGGCTTGAGCAGGATCTTAAAATTGCCATGCAGGACAAGCAGTTCGAAGTTTACTATCAGCCCAAGATCAATATCCATACCCGCAAGTGCACAGGTTCTGAGGCTCTGGTGCGTTGGCGGCACCCGGTAAATGGGTTTGTGTCTCCAGACGCTTTTGTACCTGTTGCAGAAGAGACGGGGCTTATCATAGAGTTAGGCGAATGGATTCTGAAAACCGCCTGCGAGATGACTTACTCATTGCAACAACAACACGGCTATGAGGACTTGAATGTTGCCGTTAACATATCCGCTGTACAGTTTACCGACGGCAACCTGTTGCCAATGGTCAGCAAAGCGCTTGAAGATTCGCAACTACATCCAGAGTCACTGGAGTTGGAAATAACAGAGAGCGCGGTGATGCACGACCCTGAGGAAGTCATCAGCTCGTTACATGAGCTGAGCAAGTTCGGTATGAAGCTTGCCATTGATGACTTCGGTACAGGCTATTCATCGTTAGCTTATTTGAAGAAGTTTCCCGTCAATACCTTGAAGATTGACAGGGCCTTCATTACTGATATTTCCAGTGACAACGATGATGTTGCTATCGTCGAAGCTGTGTTGGGTTTAGGAAAACACTTCAATATGAAAGTTGTCGCCGAGGGCGTTGAAGATGAAGAGCAGCTGAACTTTCTCAAATCACAGGGGTGCGACATTGCTCAGGGATATTTCATCTCTAAGCCTCTGAGTCCCGAGCAGTATCAGGCCTGGCTTGAGCGTTGGCCCTATGGGGTTCAGACAGCTCGTGCACCGTCTCAGAGCGATCTGCCTGTGCTGGTGGACTACAGCAAAACCGGTTCGTAAGCGTACAATAAGAATTGCATAGGGTGTAAAAGACGCATTGGGATAAACTGTCACCTGACCAATGATAACGCAGGCTTGACCCAATGGCAGACACTCTTGAAAAGCGCTGTTCCTGGTGCCTGGGTAGTGAACTCTATCGTCAATACCACGACACCGAGTGGGGTGTGCCGTGCCACGATTCGACAGCCCTCTTCGAACTGATCAATCTTGAGGGAGCACAGGCGGGCCTGAGCTGGATTACCATTCTCAACAAGCGCGAGGGTTACAGAAAGTTATTTCACCAGTTTGCACCTGAAAAGGTTGCTCGCATGAGCGATTCGCGTTTGGAAAAAATCGCAACTGATCCAGCAATAGTGCGTCATAAAGGCAAGGTGGCGGCGGTGCGAGGTAACGCTCAGAGTTGGCTTGCCATGCAAAAGCAGGGCGACGACTTTGCCGAATTTGTCTGGAGTTTTGTTGATGGAAAAGTGGTGCAAAACCGCTTTTCGAGTATGAGTGAGGTGCCGGCGAGCACCAAAGAGTCTATTGTGATGAGCAAGGCGCTGAAAAAACAGGGTTTCAAGTTTGTCGGTGGGACTATCTGTTATGCCTTTATGCAGGCGGCTGGCATGGTTAATGATCATCTGCTCTCCTGTCCGCGACATGCACAACTATCATCAAGGCTCTGAGGTCCTACTCCTCCTGAGGTCTGTCTTCTGAGGGTACAGAACAGACCCGCAGCTAGATGCTGTTAGTGCTGCACGGCCTGCTTGCTCTGTTTGCTCAGTTCCGGGTCCAAAATCATCTGCTCTTACTGCCTGTGTTAACCAGTGAATCGTTAAATAGCCCACCGACTCATGTCTATACTGGTCTGTAGGCGGTGCTTTGATATACTCTGCCCGCACGGGGTAACCGGCTCACGCCGTTCCCCTCGACTATCAAACTCGTTGGAGAGAACACAGATGGCATTCGCTAGAGCGCAGACCCAGGCCGGTTCGGCTAACACTTTACTCGATATTCTGACGCCCGAGAGCCTTAAAGGAGGTGCCTCGTGGGTACGCGGTGTAACAGTTGTCCTTGTCGGAAGTCTGTTGCTCACTGCCTCGGCAAAGCTTTCCATTCCGTTTTTTCCGGTACCCATGACGCTCCAGACACTCGTCGTACTGTGTTTGGGTATGGTGCTGGGGCCGCGCCTTGGCGCGGCAGCCGTTCTTGCTTATCTGGCTCAGGGGGCCATGGGCTTACCGGTATTCGCAGGAACGCCTGAGAAGGGAATTGGCATTGCTTACATGCTTCAGCATACGGGCGGCTATCTCATCGGTTTTGTGGTTGCAGCATTTGTCGTTGGCTTGCTGGCGCAACGGCGCTGGGATCGATCTATGGTGACCACTGTCGCTGCCATGCTTATCGGTAACGCTATCATTTACGCTTTCGGTCTGTTTTGGCTGGGTAGTCTGATCGGCTGGGACAAGCCGGTTATCGCTCTGGGTATGACACCTTATCTTTTGGGAGATTTTGCAAAGATCCTGATCGCAGCAGCACTTCTTCCTACATTGTGGAAAACTCTCAAGCCATGAAACTCAAAACTCTTGCCGGTGGGTTTGCCTGTGCGTTTGCCAGTGTCTTGCTGGTGTCCTGCGCGGGCAGTGGTGCAAAGCTTGACGATCTTACATCTGCTGCTAAAACCGCCATGGGTGAGTCAGGCAGTGGTCCCCTGAGTGTCGATGAAATCACTCGCGGGCTTAAAGAGGCGCTGATAACAGGTTCCGGAGCAGTCGTGAACCAATTAGGTCAGGCTGACGGCTTTAATGCCGACCCTACCATTCGTATACCGTTGCCTGAATCATTGAAGAAGGCGCGCAAAGTGGCCTCGAAAGTGGGTTTGGCGGGATCATTCGATGATTTGGAAACCAAACTCAACAGGGCCGCCGAAGAGGCAACGCCCAAAGCACGTGAGCTGTTTTTTGGTGCTATTCGCAGTATGAGTGTTGCTGATGCAAAAGGTATTTTGCAAGGACCAGACGATGCTGCGACAACCTATTTTCGTGATAAGACAGGCGTATCATTGCAGGAGCAAATGCGGCCAATCGTTGACCAGGCATTGGCTCAAGTCGGTGCAGTGAACTCGTTCAACCAATTACTGGAAAGCTACAACGCTATTCCTTTCGCGCCTAAAGTGGACGCTGACCTGACAGGTCATGTAGTGGAAGAAGGTAGCGACGGCATATTTTACTATCTTGCTCAGGAAGAAAAAGATATTCGGGAAAATCCGGTAAAGCGTACATCGGAAATATTGCAACGCGTATTCGGAAGTCTATAACGACATGAGTTCACCAGATTTGTCAGATCGTCATTCTTTCAGTCGCGAAGAACTTCTAGCCTGCGGGCATGGTGAGCTATTTGGTGAAGGTAACGCTCGCCTGCCTCTACCTGACATGCTGATGTTTGATCGCATTACCAGGGTTACTGCTGATGGGGGCGCATCCGGCAAAGGTGAAATAATTGCAGAACTGGATATAACGCCTGAGCTATGGTTTTTTGATTGCCACTTCGAAGGCGATCCCGTTATGCCGGGATGTCTGGGGCTTGATGCGATGTGGCAGTTAGTCGGCTTTTTTCTGGGCTGGAAAGGCAATCCGGGGCGAGGACGTGCTCTGGGATCTGGCGAGGTGAAATTCTTTGGACAAGTGCTGCCTACAGCCAGCAAAGTACGCTACGAGCTGACAATCAATCGTCTTATCGAACGTAAACTTGTTATGGGTATCGCTGATGGAAGAATGCTGGTGGATGATCGCGAGATCTATACCGCAAAGGAGCTTCGGGTTGGGCTTTTTACTTCAACGACTGATTTCTAACGAGTACAGTTAATGCCAGAATTAAAAAGAGCGGTTATCACAGGTATTGGAATTATCTCGTGCCTGGGTAACGATAAGGCGAGTGTGACAGAATCTTTACGGTATGCAAAATCAGGTATCACCAGCCGTGAAGTCTACAAGGAAATGGGAATGCGAAGCCATGTGGCAGCTGCTCCCGATATTGATACCAAAGAGTCGATAGACCGCAAACAGTATCGGTTCATGGGAGAGGCCGCAGCTTACGCCTACCTTGCAATGCAGAGAGCAATTGATGATGCCGGACTTTCCGAAGCTGAGGTTTCCAACGAGCGTACAGGTATTATTGCAGGCTCTGGTGGTGGTTCATCTGCCAGTCAGGTGGATTCTGCAGATATTCTCAGGCAGAAAGGTATCCGACGCGTAGGCCCTTATCGGGTAACGCAAACAATGGGCAGCACGGTATCTGCCTGTCTGGCGACACCTTTCAAGATTAGAGGAATAAACTATTCAATATCCTCTGCGTGCTCAACCAGTGCTCACTGTATAGGTAATGCGCTTGAGCTCATCCAGCTGGGCAAGCAGGAGCGCGTGTTTGCTGGCGGAGGAGAAGAAGAGCACTGGACGCTAAGCAGCCTGTTCGATGCCATGGGTGCTTTGTCGACGAAATACAACGAAACACCAGGCATAGCATCTCGAGCTTATGATACTAATCGCGATGGATTTGTCATAGCCGGAGGTGGCGGCATGGTGGTTGTGGAAGAGCTCGAGGCTGCGAAAGCACGTGGAGCCACTATATATGCTGAGGTGGTCGGCTATGGTGCAACGTCAGATGGACATGACATGGTCGCACCCTCTGGCGAGGGAGCAGCTCGCTGCATGAATCTGGCGAAGTCCACCGTTGATACACCGATTGACTACATAAACGCGCACGGTACCAGTACGCCAGTTGGTGATATCGCAGAGCTGAGCGCCATAAGGATTGCCTTTGCTGATCAGATGCCACACATAGGCTCAACGAAGTCGTTATCGGGTCATTCACTAGGTGCGGCGGGAGTTCAAGAAGCGATTTACTCACTACTGATGCAGCAAAGTGGATTCATTGCTGAATCGGCTAATATTCAGGAGCTCGACGCAGCTGCTGAAGGCATGCCGATTGTGCGTCAACGAATAGAGATGCCACTAGACACCGTGATGTCTAACAGCTTCGGGTTTGGCGGAACTAATGCCTCGCTGGTATTTCGCAAACTTGCATAGCTCATTGTTTCAAGAGCCTTTCGCTACATAAGTTAGCTGTTAATTGATTTACATCTCAAATCGAAATTAACAGTTACTTCCGCAAACTTTGTGCTTCAAAGACACGGAAAGCGGTCGTTACCTTCATATATCCAACGTGGCGGGTGACCCATGAAAGTAATGATTGTTGATGATTCGAAATCCATGCGCATGATAGTAAAACGTACGCTGAAGCAGGCTGGCTACGATGACATGGAGTTTGAAGAGGCCGACGACGGCACTGATGCTCTGGCAAAGATCGATGGCTATGAGCCAGAATTGGTCTTATGTGACTGGAATATGCCGACTATGAATGGCATAGATTTTTTAAAAGCTATCAGAGAGGCCGGAAATGACGTTAAGTTCGGCTTTGTAACGACGGAATCCACTGCCGAGATGCGTGCGGCTGCAAAAGAGGCGGGCGCACAATTTCTGGTGGCAAAACCGTTTACAGCGGAAAGTTTTGAAAAAGCGCTACGTCCGGTCATTGGATAACGATAAAAGGCAGCCACGATGAAATACAAGAAGCCAGATGCAGCTCACTTCTCTGATATGTTGCAGATGTTTGTAGGTCCTGCAGCAACTGCAAAAGACGCTGCTGCGGTGGCCTCTACAGATTTCAGCCACACGGCTATTTACATCAACGGCGATGGTGAGACAGTTGCAACCTGCTCGGTTGGACTCCCGACAGCCGCGGCATTGGGGTGCTCATTGTCAATGATTCCAGCCGGTGGTGCCGAGTGCATGGTGGAGGACAAAGAGCTTAGTGAAATGGCAACTGACAATTTGTATGAGGTTATGAATATCCTGTCCAGTCTATTAATGACAGACAGTACCTCGCATCTGAAACTTGCTAAAGTTGAGCTGGGAGTTGATTCACGAATAGCAGGTGAGGCTGAAGAGGCCTACGAACTTGAACTTGGCGCTTACGGGAAAGGTGAAATGGTCTTCAACTATACCTAAGGATCCGTTCAATAATAAATTGAGCATTTCAGGTGCTCATGCACTCGTCCAGCAAGGACGGATACGGGCGAGTGGCGGGCTATTCAACCGCCAAACAACGTAGCGGAGTTGCTCTTCGCTTTGATAGCCCCCTATTCACGCGGATTGCTCTTTGCTGAGCGCGCATCAGAGCTGATGTAGATATTAAATGAAAATTGAATTATGGCCCGAACCAAGAGGCAGCTGCCCACTAATGATCATTAGAAATCCTGGTAGCTGAGCCAGGGATTATCCAGCGATGCACGTTGTTCACGCAAAGTCTGGATATGTTCATCCCAGAATCCTGGCTCTGCAAAAAAGGGAAAGGCCTTGCCAAAGGCGGGGTCCTCCCAACGTCGGGCTATCCATGCAGCGTAGTGAATAATTCGCAGTGTACGCAAAGGCTCAATAAGCGCAATCTCCCGCGTATCAAACTCACGGAACTCACTATACCCATCCAGAAGATCTCCGAGTCGCGCTTGAGCATAGCGCCGATCGCCTGAGATAAACATCCACAGGTCCTGCATGGCAGGCCCGGTTGCAGTGTCATCAAAATCGAATAGTACCGGCGTGTTATCACCACTCCATAAAATATTGCCCGGATGAAAATCACCATGCAGGCAGAGCTCATGATAGCTGGTCGCATCCATCTGTTCGTGTACCACATCAAGCAGATCATCAATGATGGATTCATAGATCGCCGCCTGATCATCTGGAAGCAAAGGTGAGGCCAGCAGATAGTCAGCTGATTCTTCCCCAAGTCTGTCAGCATCCACGAAAGGGCGATGCTGAAATTCGCGCGTGGCGGCAACCAGATGCAAACGGGCAATAGTGCGTCCGATGACGGCAAGTTGTTCGGGGTTATCAAGCTCTGGTGAGCGTCCGCCGCTCAGCGGAAAAAGGCTGAATCGAAACAAACCGTGGTGATGTAAGCTCTGCCCTTCATTCGATTTCAAAGGGGTCAAAACCGGTAGATCATGTTCTGCCAGTGCGTAGCAGAAGTCGTGCTCCTCGAGGATGCTGGCATCGCTCCAACGGCCGGGCCGATAGAATTTGGCAACGACAGAGCTGCCGTCATCCAGACCAATCGTGTAAACCCGATTTTCGTAGCTGTTCAGTGCGCTGACACGCCCATCTGTCGCCCAGCCAATAGCATCTATGGCGTCCAGAATCTGATGAGGATCGAGCGTCTGGAAGGCAACGGTAGCTTCATGCTCGTCTATGATAATTACTCCATTCGGTCGATAAATGTCGCCATTTGTCTGTAAAAATGCTTTTTTTGATGCTATCTTTCATATTTGGGCCATAAAGGCTCTATTGGTAAACGCTAACATCAGGAGTAGGAAGTATGTCACAGGTATTGGTGCTTAACGGCCCAAACCTTAATCTGCTGGGTATTCGCGAGCCTGAAAAATATGGCAAGCTTACGCTGGCTGATATTGAACAGAGTCTCTCTACACAGGCGCAAGCATTGAGCGTCACTATTGATTTTTTTCAAAGTAGCAGTGAAGGGTCACTCATAGACAGGGTTCATCAGGCGCACTCAGAAGGTGTTGGCATTGCCATTATAAATCCCGCTGGCTACACACACACCAGTGTGCCGCTTCGCGACGCATTTCTAGGTGTGACCTTACCTCTGATAGAAGTACATCTGTCGAATATCTACCAACGCGAGCCGTTTCGTCACCATTCCTATTTTTCAGATATTGCTGTGGGCACGTTGGCAGGCTTCGGCGCATCGGGCTACAACATGGCGCTGAGCGCTGCCGCAGCCTATCTGAACGAATACGCTTGACAAAATCCATCCGTACACAATCAACAAGAGCCGTTACAGGCCTGGCAAAGGAACTTTCATGGATATCCGTAAGATCAAGAAGCTGATCGAACTCCTCGAAGATTCGGATGTATCCGAGATAGAGATTGTTGAAGGCGAGGAATCGGTACGCATTGCCCGTCACGGTGGTGTCACCATGACGCAACATGCACCCATGGTCAATTATGCGCCAGCCGCGCCCCCGGTTGCCAGTGTTGCAGCCTCTTCACCGCCTGCCAGTGCGCCTGCTGAGGAGTTGCTACCGCCAGGCAACATCATTGAATCTCCGATGGTAGGCACTTTTTACCGTTCTTCTTCGCCCACCTCCAAAGCGTTTATCGAGATCGGGCAAAGTGTCAATAAAGGCGACACCATCTGCATCATCGAGGCCATGAAAATCATGAATCAGATAGAAGCCGAGACGAGCGGTACGATCAAAGCCATTCTGGTAGAAGACGGGCAGCCGGTGGAATACGGTGAACCCTTGATTGTCATTGATTAGGCGGGCCTTACTGATGGAAACCCCAATCAAAAAAATCCTCATTGCCAATCGTGGCGAGATCGCGCTTCGTATCATGCGTTGTTGTCGAGACCTTGGCATTCAGACGGTGGCCGTCTATTCGACAGCAGATCGTGACCTCAAGCATGTAAGGTTAGCCGATGAAGCTGTATGCATTGGTCCACCGCCTTCAACGAAAAGTTACCTGAATGTGCCAGCCATTATCAGCGCAGCAGAAATAACCCGTTCTGAAGCAATTCACCCGGGTTACGGTTTTCTGTCCGAAAATGCAGACTTTGCCGAGCGTGTAGAATCCAGCGGTTTCAAGTTCATTGGCCCCACCTCAGAGGTCATTCGCATCATGGGTGACAAGGTAGCTGCTATCGCTGAAATGAAGGCTGCCGGAGTGCCCTGCGTGCCGGGTAGTGATGGCCCTTTAGGGGATGATATCAACACCAATCGCAAACTGGCCAACAATATTGGTTATCCAATCATCATCAAGGCTGCAGGTGGCGGTGGCGGACGTGGCATGCGCGTTGTGCGCTCGGACGATGAGCTGGAAAAATCCATAGCCATGACCCAGAGCGAGGCGGGAACGGCCTTTGGCAATCCGATGGTGTATATGGAGAAGTTTCTGGAAACACCTCGCCACATCGAATTTCAGGTGGTGTGCGATGAACACGGTAACGCTATCCATCTGGGTGAGCGTGATTGTTCCATGCAGCGGCGTCATCAGAAAGTTGTTGAGGAGGCACCGGCGCCAGGAATTGATGAGACAACGCGTAATGAGATGGGAGCACGTTGCGTCGAGGCGTGCAAGCGTATCGGTTATCGGGGCGTGGGTACCTTCGAGTTCCTGTATGAGAACGGCAGTTTCTATTTCATCGAAATGAACACGCGTGTTCAGGTGGAACATCCGGTAACGGAGATGATCACTGGCGTGGATATTATCAAGGAGCAGATTTTCGCCGCCGAAGGTCGCAAGCTTCGCTTTCGGCAAGAAGATATCCACATCAACGGGCATGCTTTTGAATGCCGGATAAACGCTGAAGATCCGGTGACATTCATGCCTTCGCCGGGCACCATTAATCAGTATCACCCGGCGGGTGGTCTTGGCGTCAGGGTAGAAACCCATATATACAACGGATACAAGGTACCGCCGCACTATGACTCCATGATCGCCAAACTGGTGGTCGCAGGCAACACGCGACAATCGGCCCTGGCACGCATGCGTGGCGCCTTGAGTGAAGTATTTATCGACGGCATCAAAACAAATATTCCCTTGCATATAGACATATTCAACGATGAAGCATTTCAGGAAGGGGGCACTAATATTCACTATCTGGAGAAGAAGCTTGGTATTGACTGATGAGCGTGAATAACGGCGCATCAGATGATTGGCTGGAGGTGTGGGCTGGCAGCTCGAAGGCCTCGGTGGCGGCGATGGAGCGATGGCTGTTTGAAGCTGGTGCGTTGTCTGTCACGCTAAGCGATCAGATTGACGATGAACAGCTGGCCCACGCTGTTCTGGAGCCTGCCCCAGGTGAGGTAAGATTGTGGGACGAGGTTACGATTGTTGGTTTGTTTGCGCAGGGTAGTGTCGAGGTGCAGATGCATGAAGCGCTTCAACAGGCTGCAGAAACACTGGGTGTTGAGAAGCCTGACTATCGAATAGGGCGATTGCAGGATCAGGTGTGGGAACGCTCGTGGATGGATACCTTCAAACCCATGCGTTTCGGCCACCGTCTCTGGATTTGTCCAACGCAGGAGCAGCCGGTAGAACCTTCGCATGTCACTATCAAGCTGGATCCGGGCATGGCGTTTGGCACCGGCACGCATGCGACAACTGCTCAATGCCTGCAATGGTTAGGCGAGCAGACAGAAACGGAACTTCAGCCCCTGCAGGGTAAAACGGTTATTGACTATGGTTGCGGGTCTGGTGTTCTGGCAATCGCTGCCCTGCTGCTAGGGGCCGATCACGCATGGGCGGTGGATATCGATCAGCAGGCCTTGCTGGCCACAGCGGACAATGCGCAGATGAATGGCGTCACGGCAAATCTGACTCTGGGTCTGCCCGATATCATTCATGATGAAAAAGTTGACATTGTCATGGCCAATATCCTGTTTCAGCCGTTGATGGGATTGGCCGATACGTTGGCAGAAAGTGTGGTCAAGGGAGGTTGTCTCGTGATGTCAGGTATTCTGGAGGCGCAAATGCAGCCGCTACGCATGCGCTACAATGATACTTTCCATTTTACTGCGGGAAGCGCCTCTGATGGCTGGGCACTGATGACCGCGATACGGCGTTAACTTCGTTCATGGGCGATAGCTCCAACAAGCACAACCCGTCATCGCCAAAACGAGGCGTAAAGGACGAACAATCGGCTCTCAAGGCGCTGCAGAATAGTGTCGCCGGTACATTGGTATTCGACGCTGCGCAAACCAGAGAGGCAGGTGCAGCCCCACCGCAAACCTGCTGCGCAAACTGTCAGACCGTTTTCGAGGTTTCAACCGAACTTCTCGCCTCCAGTGATACGCGTGTGCGCTGCGGAGAATGTCTGAGTATTTTCGATGCCCTGATCAATCTTCGTCGGAAAGATGACGTACTTAGCGAAGATAGCGTGCCTGATGAAAACGGCCGCCTTGTCGACGCCGGTGGCCTGGCCAGTACAGCTCGCGGTAATCCTTCGGAGTTCGGTGCGGCCGTTAGTGAACACTCAAAGTTGCAAGCGGACACATTGGCGCTGGAGGGAACGTACTCGGATTTCGATCTGTTTTCCGGCGAGGCGGGGCTGCCCGAAGTTGCCTATTTCGACCAGACACAGGATCTTGATCAGCTGCGTTTCGATGAGCCGGATGGTGATGAAACTTTTAGCGATACTCTGTTTGCTCATGATATGACTATAGAGTCTCCGGTGCAGGAAGGTCGTCCGGGTGAGGCGCAGTCAGCTCCTGAGCCTCATGTGTCGAATGTCAATCTGGATGAGCCATCACACGCACTGAGGCCTGGGCCAGCTGTCTATACCCATCGTGATACAGGTGTACCTTATGCGGGTGCCGGTGCCGGTGCCGGTGTCGGTGTGGGTGTGGGTGTGGGTGCGGGTGCGCGTGACAGGAGCAGGATGTCAGCGGAGCCACGCGCCAATGTCGAGCCCGCATTGCCAGAGGGGCTGAAGCGCAGACCGGCATGGGTCATACACGCATTGCTGGGCATAATGGCGGTTGTCGTTGTTTTTGTACTGTATGGATTTATAAATCGCGAAGTGTGGCTGAATGACCCGGATAAACGCCCCCTTTTAACAAAGGCTTGTGCGTTGGTTGGTTGCGAACTGACACCACTTGTTAAACTTGACGAGCTGAAAGTGCTCAAGCGCTCGGTGTTCTCCCACCCTACAGTAGACAATGCACTGGTCATTGATCTTGCTTTTGTCAATGAGGCGCAGTTCGATCAACCGTTCCCATTGCTGGAAATCCGGCTGACCGATCGCAATGGCGGCCTGGTGGTACAAAACGACGTTGCGCCTGACGAATACCTTGACAATGGGCAAGCAGACGGTTTGTTAACTGCAGGCGAGAGATTGGATCTGAGCATTACCGTTGAGGATCCGGGTCAGACGGCTACATCGTTTGAATTAAAATTTCGGTAGCAGCCACACTTGATAACTGAGCGGTATGACGGTGAATCTGTGAACTATTGACCAGCATCAAACTAGCGGTAATAAAAAGGTAACAATTTTTATATCGTGTATTACTTAACGATGCTGTTGCCTGCATAGTATGAGCAGGTGTTTGTAAGCCATTGTTACCAAAATAAATCCATGCGTTATGTTATGGGTGAGAAAGGTTAAATGTGACTCGAAACCCGTTATTTTCTTCTCACTGCTGTTGCCCTATACGGTACTTTTAAGTTCCTACATGGTTTACGATAGTCTGCCGGATTACACCAGCAAGTGGCCATGTTTGAGATAGGAACACACGTTATCGACAATCCCGTGTTCCTTGCACCCATGGCAGGCGTTACGGATCGCCCGTTCAGGGAAGCCTGCACAAGACAGGGCGCAGGCTATGCAGCCTCCGAAATGATTTCCAGCGATACCTTGCTCTACGCAACCGCAAAGACACGACACCGTATTGTTCGTGCCGATAACGATGTACCCCATGCGGTTCAGATAGCGGGCTCAGAACCTCAGGCAATGGCTGAAGCGGCGGCACTGAACGTCGCTTGTGGAGCTCAGATCATCGACATCAACATGGGTTGCCCTGCGAAGAAAGTTTGTAACCGTCAGGCAGGCTCGGCCTTGCTTGAATCGCCCAGGCTTGTCAGAGACATCCTCAGAGCGGTAGTTGCCAGCGTAGATGTGCCTGTGACGCTCAAAATCCGAACGGGGCCTACGCCTGCCAATCGCAACGGTGTCCAGATTGCCAAACTTGCGCAGAGCGAAGGTATCGCCTGCCTTGCGGTTCACGGTCGCACTCGCAGTGACAAATTTCGCGGTGAAGCAGAATACGACACCATTGCTGCAATTGCTGATGCTGTCAGCATTCCCGTCATAGCCAATGGCGATATTCGGAACGGTAGTGATGCGCGAAAAATTTTGCGATATACCGGCGCTGTTGGCGTGATGATCGGACGAGCCGCGCAGGGCAATCCCTGGATTTTCAGAGAAATTACCGCGCAGCTCGCAGGATTACCTGTTCCAGCGAGACCCTCAAACGATGAGGTTGGCCAGACTTTACTCACGTATCTGAAAGGTTGTCATGCATTGTACGGAGAATATCGGGGGGTTCGTATAGGACGAAAACATATTGCCTGGTATTGCAAGGGGATTCGTAACGCGACAAGCTTTCGTCAAATGATCAATCAGGTTGAACAAGCTGCAGAGCAACTGAATTTTGTGCAGGACTTTTTCGATCAACCGGAACGCTATGAGGTAGCGGCTTGATATGACATCAACAACGTATAAGAAAGGAAGCTTGTCTCAAGCAATGGATAACAGCACCAAGAGTGGTGTTCAGCCGACCGATAATCGAAAGTCCCCGGCCGCTTTGCGACATAGTAGTACGGTGTTGCAGCCATCTGGCAACGCTTGCGACAGGCAAGGGCAGCGCACGGCCATAGAGCAATGCGTGCAAAACGAATTGCGTCGTTACTTCGATATGCTTGACGGCGAAGAACCCGCTAACCTGTACCGTATGGTTGTACGGCAGGCAGAATGCGCACTGGTGAGCATGGTGATGGAAGAATGCCGCGGCAACCAGACACGCGCATCGGAGTGGCTGGGAATCAGCCGTGGCAATCTGCGCACCAAACTTGCCAGTATGGATAAATAATTGACCAAAGCTTGCGATACTTCGGTCAGCTAAACCAGAGCAAAAAAAGTGAATTCAGTGCCTTGCGCTTTAATTAGTGTTTCTGATAAGAGAGATATAGAATTTCTTGCCAGAGAGTTTGTGAATGCTGGCTTGCGCCTTCTTTCAACAGGAGGTACTGCTTCAGCCCTGCGTGATGCGGGTCTGGAAGTTACCGACGTCTCCGAACATACCGGCGCTGCAGAGATGATGGCTGGTCGAGTCAAGACATTGCATCCCACGATTCACGGAGGAATACTGGCACGCCGTGGTGTCGACGATGACATCATGACGCAAAGAGAGATAGCGCCCATCGACTACGTCGTCGTAAATCTCTATCCATTTGCGGCAACTGTCGCAAGAGAGGGGGTCAGTTTTGAGGACGCAGTAGAGAATATAGATATCGGTGGACCAGCGATGGTGCGATCGGCAGCTAAAAACCACGCCTCAGTTACTATTGTTACCGATCCTGCAGACTATTCACGGGTGATCGAGTCGTTGGGGAAGGATAAGCTCAGTACTCGTGCTTTGCGCCTTGACCTGGCCGTCAAGGCCTTCGAACATACAGCACATTATGATGGAATGATCGCCAGTTATTTTGGCAAACGTGTGGGTGAACATACACACGATGCGCCAGCAACATTTGCACGCACGCTCAACGTACAGTTGCAACTGGTTGATAACTTGCGCTATGGCGAAAACCCTCATCAGGCGGCAGCCTTCTATGCCGAGGACAATGTACAGGTTGGCACAATTGTGGGGGCCGAGCTGCGTCAGGGCAAAGCCATGTCTTATAACAACGTTATGGATGCAGATGCGGCGCTCGCCTGTGTCAATCAATTCATGGATAATCATGCTTGCGTTGTCGTCAAGCACGCCAACCCTTGTGGTGTGGCAGTAGCTGACACTCAGCTTGATGCCTACCACAAAGCCTACCAGACCGATCCGACATCTGCCTTTGGGGGTATTATCGCGTTCAATAAGGCGCTGCAGGGGGATACAGCCAGTGCTATTCTGGGAAGGCAATTTGTCGAAGTGATAATAGCGCCAAGTGTGGAACCGGAAGCCTTGAAACTGCTGGCAGCAAAGCCTGATGTACGCGTACTCGATTGCCACTCTCTTATGCCAATCGGAGAGCAAGGCTCAAGGCAACAGTACCGGCCAGTTTCTGGAGGTTTGCTGGTACAGGATGAAGACCTGTTCCAAGTGGAGGCTACAGACTTTAAAGTTGTGAGCAAGCGTCAGCCAAGTCCACAGGAGCTCATCGACTTACTGTTTACCTGGCGGGTTGCCAAGCATGTCAAATCAAACGCTATTGTCTATGGTCGCGACAATGCTACTGTTGGCGTCGGAGCCGGGCAGATGAGTCGTGTGTATTCTGCGCGCATAGCAGGCATCAAGGCTGCAGATGAAGGGCTTGATGTCAGCGGCGCTGTGATGGCATCAGACGCATTCTTCCCGTTCCGCGATGGTATCGATAATGCTGCTGCGGTGGGTATTTGTGCGGTCATACAGCCAGGCGGATCGAAAAACGACCATGAGGTTATTGCTGCCGCCGACGAGCATGATCTGGCTATGGTGTTCACTGGTGTGAGGCACTTCCGGCATTAGGGATAAGGGCCCGTCCCAAAATAACTTGAGCATCTCATCCGCTATACAGCCAGACAAATCCTGCGTTGTAAGCGATGTGCAGTGCAATGGATGCGTGGATGTTTGCATACCGATCCCGCATCCAGCCGAATACCAGTGAAGGAAAAAACACCAGGGCAGCCCACAGTGGAGACTGGCTGAACAGATGCATGGCTGCAAATATTACAGATGTGATTACGTTGGCCAGGGAGATGCCATGCGCTGACTTCTTAAGGCGTGGTTTGGCAAACAATGCGGCTTGCAGTCCGCCGCGAAAAATGTATTCTTCCAGAATCGGGTAGAAAAGAGCAATCCAGATAAGTGTTTTCAAGGGTGGTGCTCCGCTGCGAACCGGCACACCCACCCATGACATCATTAACCAGCAAAGTGGCCCAAGGGCAAGACACAGCCAGAATGGCCACTCTTGCCAGAAGCAGTCAGCACTAGCGCGGGCTTTCAATGACCTCTACACGATTATTGGCACGACGCCCCTGTTCGGTAGTATTCGGAAGTTTAGGCCGTTTAGCTGCGAACGAACGCAAGACGAGTTGATCGACGCTCACGCCTTTACTGACAAGATAGACGCCGATATTCTTCAGCCGCCCTCGTGTTCGCTCTGACTGGGAAGCTTCGGTGCCAGTGTTGTCTGTGTGAGAGACAAGCTCGATGCGTGCCTGTGGATTTTCGATCAGAAGTTCAGCAATATAATCGAGGTAGGCCGTAGTGCCGCTCACTAGAGTCACCGAATCACTTTCGTATCGTATTCCTGTGATATCAGCTCCGAACGGGCTGCATCCGTCGACATCAACCGGAAAGCCTGCGTTTGATTGCGGGCACTCATCCAACTGATCCGGAACAGAATCGCTATCACTATCCTTTGTCACCGGTTTCGGGATTGGTGTGTCGCTCACTTGTGCTTCGGATGCAACGTCGTCAGGTAGGTTTTCATTTGCAGTTAACTCGTTTTCGACAGCAGGGGCCATGAGTTCGACGTAAGGAAGTCCGTTTTCATCAACTGATGGGGCAGGTGAAGGGCGTTCTGCCACTTCGGGAAGCCCCGCAGTTTCGGGTAGCCCCGCAGTTTCGGGAAGCTCTGCAGTTTCGGGTAGCCCCGCAGTTTCGGGTAGCCCCGCAGTTTCGGGTAGCTCTGCAGTTTCAGGCAGCTCCGCAGTTTCGGGCAGCTTCGCAGTTTCGGGCAGCTCCGCAGTTTCAGGCAGCTCCGCAGTTTCAGGTAACTGAGCAATCTCAGGCAGCTCAATTTCAGGTAGTTCGGCGACTTCCGGCAAAGTATCCGCATCAGGTACTTCAGCGACTTCCGGCAAAGTATTTGCACCACCAGGCGGTTGAGCCGTTGTCGGTAATTGTGCGGGTCCAACAGAGCTGGAAGAAGGTAATCCGGGCGGGCTTCGTCGAAATCCGCCAAAGCGTCCGATAATTGAAATTGACGCTGCTGCAGCATCAGTATCGAAATACTGACCTTCAAAACGTAAGCCTATATTAGGCGTGAAATAGGCTTCTACCCCAGCGCCAGCGCCAAAGTACACAGGTGTTTCGTTTCTTAATGACAGCGCGGAATCTCTGTTGAGGTAACCCAGACCGAAACGACCATAGAACGATGCACCAAATACCGAATTGCCCCTCTGGCGATCTCGAGTATCATAAAAACGATATAGCAGAGCAGCTTCTGCCGACGCATAGGCTGCCGTATCACCGTTGGAAAGCTCGGATTCTCCCTGAGAAAAAAGCTGCAACTGCCCGCTACTACGTGAATCAAAGTCGCGACCTAAAATTAAGGTGCCGACGGTGCCCTGTTCGGTATCACGATTAATGGAGCTGATATCCGGTTTAGGCAGCAGGCGTGCGGCGCCTCCGCCGATTCCCAGGTACCACTGATCCCCTAATGCATGAGCCTGGGTTGCGCAAAATAAGAGTGCGGCGGAAGTGGTTAATTTGAAGTATTTGGATTTCAACACGAATAAAACGTCCGGATGACTTGTCAATAATTGTGGGAATATAGCGGCAATCGGTTCGGTTAACCGGACTTGAGCCACGTGGCGACATCATGAGCATAGTAGGTGAGAACTCCGTCACATCCGGCACGTCGAAATGCCATCATTGACTCCATGACAATCGCCTTCTCATCAATCCATCCCTGTAAGGAAGCTGCCTTGATCATGGCGTATTCACCGCTGACATGATACGCGTAGGTTGGTACCGCAAACGTTTCACGGGCTCTTCTGACGATATCGAGGTAGGGCAAACCGGGTTTAACCATGATCATGTCTGCGCCCTCCTGCAAATCGGCTGCGATTTCATGCATCGCCTCATCGCTGTTTGCAGGATCCATCTGGTAGGAGCTTTTGTTGGATTTTCCGAACACAACCGATGTGCCGACGGCATCTTTGAACGGCCCATAAAAACTTGATGCGTATTTTGCCGCATAACTCAATATTTTTGTGTGCCGAAAATCAGCGGCCTCCAGCGTCTCCCTGATGGCGCCAATACGCCCGTCCATCATATCCGAAGGGGCAACGATATCAGCACCGGCTTCAGCATGTGAAAGGGCCTGTCTAACCAGGGCGTCGACGGTCTCATCATTAATAATGTAGCCCTCCTCATTCATCAATCCGTCATGGCCGTGAGGGGAATAAGGGTCAAGCGCGACATCGGTAATTACACCAAGTTCTGGCACTGCCGATTTTAGTGCCCGTATGGCCCGCTGAACCAGACCTTCCGGATCCCAGGCATTGCAGCAATCATCGGTCTTTGACGAAGGATCGGTGAGCGGAAACAACACTATCGCAGGCACCCCCAACTCTGCAAGGCTCTCTGCCGATTTCACGAGTAAATCGATGCTGAGACGTTCCACGCCGGGCATTGATGATACTGGCTCGCGTTTGTTCTGCCCTTCAATGATAAAAAACGGTTGGATCAGCATATCCACCGTAAAATGGTTTTCCTGCATGAGCTGACGGCTGAAGGTATCGCGCCGCATCCGCCTTGGCCGGTTCCCGGGATAGGGGGCTCTTATTCCGTAATGTGCATTCATGCCCAATCTTGTCAAATACTCTTTGCTTCGGTGTGTCTGGCACCACGTTAGCCCTATCGATTGGGCGTTTGTCGCGTTACTATGATTATACTCAAGACACTTAACCACCCGGTTCGCAGGCGGGATCTCGACGGTGCGTTCAAGTTTCACCACGGAGTATAAGTTAACTCGAGGGCTAAGCCATAACCACTAGCAAATCTGGCAGTGACTGTGACACGGGCAAACAAGGTTTCAAGCAATTTTTCGGCCGTAACTCGGCCTTTCGGTAACAACTTATGCAAGCAACTCTAGCCAAATTCTTTATTTTAGCCGTTCTCGTGGGTTTTGGCCTTTGGATGGCACTCACATGGTTGCTCGACAATAGTGGTCGCGTAGCCAATATGGACGTGCGTACCCTAAGCCACCATCGAGACAGTGAACGATCCGGTACTGCAGGCGTTTTGGACCAGGGTGAAATGGCTTCCAGTGTAGCGGGATTTGTTCAGGCTGAAGCAGTATCGACTTATACACAGTCGGCAGGCAGTTCGCGGCGAAATTTGCCTGATCAGCAGCCAGTGCCGAACGGCGACGCGTCTAGACAGAGTCAGTCTGATGAGCAGACCAATAAATCGAATCAAACTGACCAGACAACTGAGCCATCCGGAGAGTCCTCAGCGACGCCCGTCGAACCGGATTCCACTAACGGTGTGGCCAGGGCCGACGGCGTGGTTAATACTGGCGGCGTGGATGATACCGACGGTGTGGTTAATGCTAGCGGTGTGAACAATGCCAGCGGTGTGATTAATGCCGGCAAGAATAACAATGACGGCGAATCTTCTACTGCAGAAAACGACCAACAGCCTTCATTGCTTAAGCCGCCACAGGACAAATTTGCGGCTCGAAAAGCCGCTCGATATCAGCGGCTTGCAGAATTAGGCCTCATCCAGAAGAAAGCGCCGGAACCGACTATTGCCGTGGATGTCTCACTGCTTTTGCCTGAGCAATGTGCGAACGCTGCGATTGCCAAAGTGCCGATTGGTTTGAAGTTTCGCTTCGAGTCATCGATTATCAAGGGCGAGAGCCTGAATGCATTGGAGTCATTAGTTGCATCTTATCGGGAATGCCCCGCCGGTATGATCGTTGTCGCGCATAATCCGCTCGGCAGGGAAGACGCAACCGATTCCTTGAAACAGTTGCGACTTGATGAAATCAAGTATTTTTTTATTCAACACCGCGTGCCTATCGACATGGTTAAGTTTCCTGAAAAATAATGATCAATCGCTATACCGTTATAGGACAACCTATCGCTCACAGCTTGTCGCCAGTTGTTCATCAGCTATTTGGCGAGCTGACCCAGCGAAAAATAAACTATACCCGAACCGAATCAACGCCAGAAACGTTTGAGCAGACGGTAATGCAATGGAAGGACTCAGGTGCGAAGGGCTGCAACATTACATCTCCCTTCAAGGCGCAGGCAGTGCAGGTTTGCGATCGACTTTCCAAAGCCTCATTGCTTGCCGGATCTGTCAACACTATCCACATGCATCGTGATGGCTCCCTTGTAGGTCACACCACGGATGGCGCTGGCCTGGTCGAGGATATTACATGCAATAAACGATATTCCATTGCTGGCAAACGTGTGTTGATATTAGGGGCTGGCGGTGCGGCACGTGGTGTCATGCAGGCGCTTTTGAGCGAGGCACCTGAACAATGTCATGTAGTAAATCGTACAGCCGAAAAAGCTCTGGATATTGCAGATACCTACCAACATCTTGGTCCTGTATCGGGTTCCGGTTATGAAAAGATCACGGATCTGGAGGCTTTTGATATCGTTATAAATGCGACAACTATGGGTATGTCGGGCACCATGCCAGCATTGCCAGAAAACTTGCTGAGTACCCAATCAATGGCCTATGATATGACCTATGCCCAACGTGATACTCCGTTCATGGAATGGGCCAGGGAGCGAGGGGCCGCAACATCAAACGGGCTTGGCATGCTGGTTGAGCAAGCAGCAGAGTCGTTTCTGATCTGGGAAGACGTTCGCCCTAAAACACGAATGGTGTATCCACGATTGCAAGTCATGCTAGCGTAGCGCCAGGAATTGCTTGAGATCATGAAAATGCAAAGAACGACAGTAGCTTTGTCCGGATTTATCTTCCTGATGGGATGTTTATTGTTTGTAGCTCTTCAGCCCATAGTCTTCGCCGGTGAGTCGCCGCAACCACGTCTGCCGACAGTACAGTTAGAGATCAATGGCAAAATTCTGACTGCCGAAGTCGCCGCAAGTGCACAGCAGCGTTATATGGGACTCAGTTTCAGACCCTCTTTGGCAAAGGATGAGGGCATGCTATTCGTATATTCCGAAGAACAAATGCTGCGTTTTACCATGCGCAACACATTAATCCCTCTGTCAATTGCCTTTATCTCCGAAGACCTGGTGGTAAACGAGATCCATCTGATGAATGTCGGTCCGGATCAATACTTTTCGTCAGAAAAAAAATCCCAGTTTGCACTTGAAGTGGAGCAAGGCTGGTTCGCAGCCAACAATATATCGGCAGGTGATAAGATTATCCGACGCTAGGAGGCTGTCTGAGAATAAAGATCGAAGCCGAAGGCGGCGCGCGCGAGTGTGAGATTTTGAGTCAGATTTTCGTGTCATTTGAGGTGAATTGATGTGACTTGATGTGGTCATGCAACCGCTATCCGAATGTACTTTGGTAGGAACGAATTATCACTGTCACTGGATCATGCGTTAGCATTGGTTCACAAACAACGGTGAGTGAGCCGCAGTGTCTACGACAAATACAATAAAAACCTATTTTCAGAATCAGTGGCATGAGGGCAATGTGCCTGTCATGGGGTCGGCTGATCACGGTACATGGCTCGGTACATTGGTTTTTGATGGAGCGCGGCAGTTTGACGGAGTAGCGCCAGATCTGAGGGCGCATTGCGAACGCGTCAATCGCTCAGCTTTGAGTCTGGGTATGAATCCTACGATGAGCGTTGACGATATAGTGGCCTGTGTGATCGAGGGCTTATCGCTGTTTGATCAGGATGCCGCGATATATATCCGTCCCATGTACTGGTCTACAGGCTACGGTGATGGTTTTATCAGTGCCGATCCGGATTCCACTGCATTTTGTTTGTGCCTGCAGCAAATTCCTATGCCCGATGAACAATCAAGTGCGCGACTAACGACAACATCCTTTCATCGCCCCACACTTGACGTGGCGACAGTGAATGCCAAAGCGGCCTGCCTGTACCCTAACAATGCTCGCATGATTCGGGAAGCCTACGCCAAAGGCTTCACTAATGCGCTGGTTTGTGATGCCATGGGTAATATTGCTGAGACGGCAACGAGCAACGTATTTATTGTAAGAGATAAAGAGGTACATACACCGATCCCTAACGGTTCGTTTCTTAACGGCATAACACGACAGAGAATCATAAAATTGCTAAATGAGCTGGGCTTTAAAGTTCACGAAAGCACATTGAGCTACGACGATTTCCATACTGCCGATGAGGTATTTCTCACTGGCAATCTGTCAAAAGTCTCCCCCGTCACCGCATTTGATTCCACGACCTACGAGATAGGTGATGTCGCAATGAAAGTGCGTGGCGCTTATATGGATTGGGCACGATCATGAAAAAAACTCCTTTGGGAAATACTGATACCCTGATTAGCGAGCTATGTTTGGGCAGCATGACCTGGGGTACTCAGAATACGTATGCCCAGGCCGCAGAACAAATAGCTTGTGCGCTCGATCATGGGGTCAATATCATCGATACCGCCGAGATGTATCCCACAACACCACTCACCGAAAATACCTTGGGTGATACCGAAGTCATCATCGGGCAATGGTTTGCGCAGACGGGCAGGCGCGATGAGGTTGTCATTGCCACCAAAGTCAGTGGTAATGGAGCCAAATGGATCTACGGTGGAAAAGACATTACACCTGAAAAAATACGTGTCTCTGTGGATCGCAGTTTACAGCGACTACAAACCGACTATATCGATTTGTATCAGTTACATTGGCCAAACCGAGGTAGTTACCACTTCCGTCAAAACTGGACGTTTGATGCCACCTCGCAAGAGACGAATAAAGTCAAAGACAGTATTCATGAAGTACTTGTCGAGCTGGACGCACAGGTCAAATCAGGGAAAATCCGTCACATAGGCTTATCCAACGAAAGTTGCTGGGGTACTGCCCAGTTCCTGTCTATTGCAGAGGCAAATAATTTGCCGCGCGTCGTGAGTATTCAAAATGAATACAACTTGATGAACCGGCTCTTTGATCTTGATCTGGGTGAGCTATCGCATCACGAGAAGGTTGGTCTGTTGGCGTTTTCACCCTTGGCTGCCGGCATGCTCAGCGGCAAATATACGGATGGACAGATGCCTGAAGGTTCACGTCGCACCATGAACGATAATCTTGGTGGCAGGTATACATCCAGTAGTGAGCCGGTGTGCAATCAGTACGTGAATCTTGCCCGCGAGCATGGTGTGGATCCGTCACAGATGGCATTAGCGTTTTGTTTGTCGCGGCCGTTCATGGCAAGCGCGATCATCGGTGCTACCAGTATGGAGCAACTTCAGACAAATCTTGGCGCTGTGAATCTTGATTTGAGTGATGAGTTAAAGGCCGGCATTCAGGCGATCTATAAAAACCATCCTCTACCTATGTAGGCCATCAAGACAATGCGCTGCCTGCTTCACGCCGAGCGGAATAACAGTAATGCCCATTGAGTAGAGCTAAAGAGCCAGGAGCCATACACTTTGAGGGCAGGTAACGTTTTACTTGTATTTTTACACGTACCCGGATCACACGCGCTTTGGGGATGAAGGTTGTGGGCATTTGCGCGTGAGTGGGGGATATTGATCAATGAGACAATGTCCTCGGAAAACCGATTTATTATCGATAATCGTTGACACTATCGAGATGTCAACCTAGGCTGTGAAGGGCGATCAAACAGCACGGCGCTTATAAGATGATCCTGTATTTCCAGACTCAACAGTAAAGTGGACCTGCGCAGTGATTCAAAAATTCATTTTGAGTGATCAAGTCAAAGCTGAACTTCTCGATGACATTTTGTCAGGAAAGTACCAGCCAGGCGATCGGATTGTGGAGTCTCAAATCGCCAAGAGTATGGGCATCAGCCAGTCGCCAGTCAGAGAGGCGTTGCGCGACTTGGTTGCGATGCGTTTTGTCGAGGTCGAGCCTCACAAGGGCGCTCGGGTCCGCAAAATCGATCAGCGTGAAATCATGCAGATTTATCCGGTGCGCGCCTCCCTTGAAGAGTTGGCGGGACGCCTGGCGACAGACAAGCTGATCGATGAATTGAATGATCTGGAAAAAGCTGTGGAAAAGATGACCCGCGCGTTCAAGAACGGCGACGCGAGAAAAATGGCTCATTGGGACGTGCACTTCCACAGAACCATCATTGAGGCCTCTGGCAACGATATCCTGATTGAGTCATGGAATGCTTTGATGATAGAGGCGCGAACCTTCGTAACTCTCAGCAACCTGATCAAGCACCGTCCAGATCTTAACCTTGCCGACTGGCATGATCCAATTATAGATGCATTGCGCGAGGGTGACCCTGCGAATTGTGGGGCCGTCATGCGTAAGCATGTTGAGGAATTTGGCAAGGTAATGCAGGGCATTTTTAGCACGGACCCGCATAATTCGGAGGACAAACCGGCCTTGATATAGTCTGGGAGACTGCCGGGGAGCCAAAACGAGAGCGCACCTCAGGCCCGGGAAAACTGTAATAAGAACACGCTCGGTGGCGAGCAAACATGACACAAACCAAGGACAAGGCCCAATGAGCAAAGTCACTCTCGCACTTCTTCGCCATGCAAAAGTACCTTCGCACGAGGGGGATATGCCCTTGACCGAGGATTCCAACACGGACATTCAGGCAGCTGTTCCGCGGTTGCGCGAGCTGGCAAGTGATGGTAGCAAGTTCCTGTTCCTGGGGACGCAAACTAACCGCTCTCGCCAGACAGCAGAGGCGCTGCGTGCAGCCATCGATCCCGCGGCCCCCGAGGTTCGGCCAGCTTGGGGATTACGAAACCCTGATCTTTATCTTGCGGGATCTCGCGTCGAGATGGGATCAAAGCTTGAGTTCTTTGCGTCTCAGTGTGACATCGTTGAAATGACGCCCGACCTGGTGTCCGCCCAGACGTTTTTTCACGAGTTCCTCAACGCACCTGATCGCATTGAATACTGGGTATTCCACGATTCGCCACCCGGAGAGGACGCTGCCGCTGTGGCAAAGCGTGTCCTTCAATTCGCACGCAGTTTTCTGGCGGCTGATGCTGCGAATGATCTCGTCGTATGTTGTGTCACCCATTCCCCGGTCATGCGCGCCATCCTGCACAAGGGACTTGGCCTCGCAGATACTGGAGAGCCGAACTGGGTTGAAGAGATTGTTCTTGAGGTAACAGATACCGGTATGAGCTACCGATATCGCGACAACATCGGTCAGATTATGTAGTCCCTTTGCGCCTCTCATCTGTCACGGTTCAGGGGGTGATTTCTTTCGCGCCAATTCTTGTCAAGCGACCGGATATTTAATTTTCAGAATATTTAATTTGGTGCATCGCTCGGTTCATGTTGACTTGCATGTCGTTATTCTTTCATTAATACAATGAGTTATGTGAATTGTGCTGTACATTGGCAGTTTTTAAATAGATTATAAATTATCGATTATCGCTTGACTAAGGTTAAATGAACCATCTATCCTGTTGCTCCAATAATGAGCAAGTAACCTGCAGCGTTGGGAGGATGTGATGAGTTTGGATCAAACGAAGGTACTGGGAAAGAATCTGGGGACGGAAGAGTTTCCTGTCGAATGGGGCGATGGGGAGGCTGACCTGTTTTGGATCCTCGACGACCTGCACTGTCCTAACCCGCTATCCCCGATGTTCTTCGACATTGGTGGTTGGTGGTTGACCTGTGATCATATGTTTCGGCGATTCGGCACACCTTTCGCCAGCGACTGGATTGCCAAGAATGTCAACGGATACCTGTATACCGCCGCGCTACCCGCAACGCCCGGTATTCATGTCGATGCAATGGAGTATCAGAACCGCTACGTTCCACGCGTACCGCTGGACGGTGAATACGCGGGTAAGATCGGCCCGTACCTTGGTAACGTGCTGCCGCATTACGCGGAGAATTTTCTCGAATGGTGGGACAACCGCATCCTGCCAGAGATGAAGCGCAATTTCGAGTACATCGACACCTTCGACAAAGACGGAGCAAGCCTGACCGCTCTCGCTGTCCTGCTTGAGGACATGATCGACATCCATGATCGTCACTGGAAAATCCATTGGATGCTGAATTTTGCGCAGTTTTCCGCAACGACAGCGTTGAATAGTGCCATCGACGAGATCAAACCAGATGCCAAGCCCGATCTGAAAGGGCGCTTGCAAAGCTCTGTGAAAGATCGCAACTGGGATTCTGTAGAAGCTCTCTGGAGGATGAAAGAAACCATCAAGAGCAACGAAGATCTTCAGGATGCTTTCAAGAAACCAACAGCCTCTGAGGTGATGACAGCCCTTGAAAGCTCTGCTGCGGGTAAGGCGCTGATTACAGACCAGCTTGAGCCTTACCTACAGGAATTCGGGCACAAAGCGCTGTGGTCCCATGAAGTCATGTTCCCGCTTTGGGTTGAAAATCCCGGCCCAGCCATCGAGGCCATACGTGGCTATGTCGTCTCGGATTACGATTACCCCAAAACAATCAAAGGGGTGGAGGATGAACTGAATGCGTCGATAGTCGAGTGTATGGATGGCGTTGACGGGGAGGCGCGCGAGAAGCTTCAAAGTGCGCTGGATCAATCGCTCAAGATGAATCCGCTGACACCGGATCACCATTTCTACATCGACCAGGGCACAAACGCGCGGTTGCGTACGGTACTTTTGGCTGTCGGCAAAAAGTTCGTGGAACACGACATCATCGACGATGCCGAAGACATTAACTTCTTGCGCTACAACGAACTGCGCGCTCTGGTCGGTGATGCCAGCGCCTACGATGCCCGCGAAATCGTGTCCGATCGCCGCGACGAGCACGAAGAGGCAACGACACGGCGCCCACCAGATTGGCTGGGCGCTGCAACGGAAGAAGCACTGGGCTTCCCTTACGCTGGACTGTGGGGCTTCCCGGAACGCTTCTACCGCAAACCATCTACCAAAGCCGGTGAAATCACTGGGCTGGCCGCATCGCCGGGTGTGATTGAGGCCAAGGCGCGTGTAATTACAGAGCTTGACCAGTTCAGCAGTGTGGAGGAGGGCGAGATCCTCGTCTGCCGCATGACCAATCCAGCCTGGGTAGTTTTATTTACTCAAATCTCAGGCCTGGTGACAGATGCCGGCGGCACAACATCTCACTCCGCCGTGGTGTCCCGTGAGTTTGGCTTGCCCGCAGTTGTTGGTACTTCAGTCGCGACAAGAGACGTCAAGACCGGCGACATCTTGCGTGTGAATGGCACGACGGGAATTGTTGAAATCATGACCTAAGCGGGCCGGAAAGCCACTCCCCGAACAAAAGATCGGGGGCGATTTCTGGTTTCATGACCAGTGGTGTCAGCGGTGCGGCGATTTGCGCCGGAGGAAAAATCGATGGACAAGAACGTAATTTGGTTTCACGACCCTGCATGCTGTGCAGTTGTCGATGCTGGGGGTAAAGGAGCCAGCCTGGCATCGATGACGCAGCTGAATCTTCCTGTACCGGGCGGGTTCGCTGTTGTCGCAGATGTGCTGGCAAACTGTGTCGATAGCGAGAGATTACGTGACCATGCCCGCGCCAAAGATCATGCCGCCGCCATTAAGTTGATCGAAGACACCGCAGTAGTGCCGCAAGAGGTGCTGGACGCCTACACCGAACTTGGCGCTGGGCTTGTCGCGGTCCGATCTTCTGCCAGTGCTGAGGACTCTGAAGCTGCAAGTTACGCCGGTCAGCAAGAAACCTATCTTAAAGTGAGTGGCACTGAGGAGTTGAGAAAACGGGTCATAGATTGCTGGGCCTCGTTCTTTTCCGAACGCGCCTTGTTTTACCGAGGCGAGAAAGGCTCGCTTGATGATCTTCGTATGGCAGTGGTCGTGCAAAAGATGATCGATGCGGAAAAGGCTGGCGTCGCCTTTTCTATCCACCCAGTAACGCGCCGCAAAGATCGCATGCTGATCGAAGCGGTATACGGTCTTGGCGAGCAGGTGGTGTCGGGTGAGGTCACGCCGGACCACTATGTCGTTGACCGCAAGGGGCGTGAAAAGAAATCGGAAACGCCACACGGTGGAGTGTTGGAGGGGGCTGAATTAAGCCGGATTGCTGAGCTTGCCCTTCAACTGGAACACCACTATGGCAAGCCGCAAGACATTGAGTGGGCCATCTTCCAGAATGCGGTTTTTCTACTGCAATCCCGGCCCATAACCGCATGACGCTGCGCACTGGGCGCACCTGAGGAACCAGCAAACGATGTTACTACTGGACGCTATTTTTATCGGTCTTCTGGAAGCCTCGCCCCTGATCCTGGCGGCGATGGGTTTCACGCTGATTTACTACCTGAACGGCTTTATGAACATTGCCTTCGCAGAGAGTATTACTTACGGCGCCTATTTTGCGATCCTGTTTAACATCGTTCTGGGGACGCATTTCTATATAGCCATCATTCCTTCGATGTTGATGTCAGGGGCATTAAGCGTTGTTGTCTACCTGGCCATATTCCGCCCCGCCCTTAACCGAGGGGTCGGCCCAACAGAGATGATCATCTTGTCGGTAGGGGTCTCTTTCATGCTGCGCTACGGCCTGATCTTGCTAGTTGGCCCAGAAAACATGTTCCTCAACGAACCAAGCATCAAGTATTTACAGTTTTTTGGAATGGGTGCGACCAACCTTCAATTGATCGCCTTGGCTCTTGTGTTGTTGGCGGCCGGGACTCTCTACTGGATGATTTACAACACAGGTCTGGGTGAGCAGATGCGTGGATTGGCGAATAATCGTGATCTTGCCATGGCCAGCGGTATCAATCCGCACCGAACGTCCGTGGCGATCTGGTTCATTGCGGGATGTGCCGGGGGTCTGTCAGGCGTTTTCACCGGGGTCTTCGCGCAGGTAGCTCCCTACATGGGATGGAATGTCATTCTGATAACCATGTTGGTGACGATCGTTGCCGGTGTTGGCAGCGTACGCGGGGCGGTTGTCGCTGCGGTTGCCGCGGGTATTCTGTCTGCCTTCATCACACTGGTTACCAAACCCTTGTATGCGGAGGTCGTGCTTTTGACGGCATTTATTGGCGTGCTTACCTTTCGTGGTGCGAGGACAGCCTGATGGATTACCTTATTTTCTCCATCTCTCTCATGCTGGTTTATATCGGTCTGGCTCAGCTGCTGCACATCCAGTTCGGACTTGCTGGCATACCGAATTTCGGCGTCGTCGGTTTTTGGGGCCTCGGGCTTTACGGAACAGGTGTGCTTTACGTAAAACTAGCGCTGCCACTTCTGCCCTCGATCGTAATGGCCTCGCTGCTTGCCGCTGTGGTGGCTTATGTTGTAGCGCACCTGGTTTTACAGCGAAGTGGTCAGGCGATTCTGGCTGCGACATTAGCGCTTGCTGCGATCATCTCGACTCTTGTGGTGTCCGAGAAAGACATCACCGGTGGGGTGCAGGGTCTTGGCACAATCAGGTTTCCATTTTCTGATCTGGATCAAAGCAACCTGATATTCATGATCATGCTTTTGGTCGTAGTTTGCACGCTACTCTGGATCTCTGGCAAATTGCGGGACTCACGTCTTGGGCGCCAGCTTGTGGCGATTCGCGACAACGAAGAGCTTGCCGCCAGCCTTGGAAAAGACACCGCTGCATCCAAGCGCTGGGTGTTTGCGATTACCTGTGGGCTAATGGGAGTCCTGGGTGGCATGTCAGCCCCACTGCATCAGTTCCTTGTGCCCTATCAATTGGCACCGTCGCTAACGTTCGCAGTCTGGATTGCGCTTGTTCTGGGAGGCAAGGGGCACAATCTGGGTGCGATCGTCGGGGTGTTTGTCACCTTCGGTCTGTTTGACATCCTGATTGAAACCTACGCACCGGTTCCTGCGGAGCAGGCGATCCTGTTGCCGAATTTCAAGCTGTTCTGCTATGGCGTTCTGCTGGTGATGATTATCATGTTTCGTCCCCTCGGGATATTGGGTGTCGACAAACCCAGAGTACGCGCGGTGCCCAAACCTGTGCCTGGTGGCCATTCCAAGCCATCTGTGGAGGAAGTGGAGCCATGAAACTGGAGGCAACAAACCTCACCAAGGCTTACCACGCGCATGAGGTCGTCAATATCGAAAAGGTAACCTTTGGAGCCGGGGGACTGGAAGGCTTGATTGGTCCAAACGGTGCGGGAAAGAGCACGCTAATGGGGCTGTTGACTCGGCGTATAGCGCCGACCAGCGGCACGATCAATCTGCATAGTGATGATAAAACGCATGCGTTAAATCCTTTGCGCTCCCATCAGGTTGCACGTATTGGATTGATCAAGACCAATCAACGCATTCAGGGTTTTGACAGCTTGACCATCCGCGATTCCTTGCGACTTGCGGCGACGCCGCCGAGGAGCGAAGGCTTCACAAGCCTCTTTTCTCGCCAACGGGATTCCGAAGAAATCGAAGAGAAGGTATCCCGGCTTGTCGAAGCCTTTCCGTTCACCGACCGCAACGGCTACGCCATGTCCGGTGGCGAAAAGAAATTACTCGATATCCTGCGGTGCCTGATTTCCGAGCCCAAATTGCTGTTGATGGATGAACCAACGGCCGGCTTGCCCGAAGACATCACACGATCCGTTATGGATATGGTGCGCGAGAGGGTCCTGGCGGGTCACATGCGTGTCGTGGTGGTTGAACACGATCTACCGCTGATCTGGGAGTATTGTGATTATGTGCATTTTCTATCCGAAGGCGCGATCCTGTTCGAAGGCGCACCGGAAGAGGTGAAGGCCAACCGGGTCGTTGCTGAAAAGTACATGGGGGTCTGAAGATGTTTGAAGCCCAAAACATTGGCAGTGGCTATGGTGAAATTTCTGTTCTTAAAGACATAAGCTTTATCGTAGAGAATGAAATTTTTGCGGTTCTAGGTGCTAACGGGGCGGGGAAAACAACGCTGCTAAAAACGCTTGCACGGCTTCTACCCCTGCAAACCGGGAGCCTGAAACTGGATGGTAATGATGTGTCGTCGGCCGCGGCGTATTCGATGCCCGGTGCAGGTGTGGCATATGTCCCCCAGGAAGGTAATGTGTTCCCCGATTTGTCAGTTATGGAAAACCTGTCAATCGGTAGCAGAATCGGTCATCGACCCAAGAGTGAAAAGCTTGAAGAGGTGTTTACGCTTTTCCCGCGCCTTAAGGAACGCCTGTCACAATCGGCTGGATCATTGTCCGGAGGTGAGGGTCAGATGCTAGCCGTGGGGCGTGCGCTGATGCAGGACCCAAGTGTCCTGTTGCTTGATGAACCCTCTGCAGGGCTGTCGCCGCTGTTTGTCGATACGCTGTTCGCAAGCATCGCTGAAACCCGCCGTGAGCGGGGTGTGGCTATTGTTCTTGCTGAACAGAACGCGGTCAAAACCCTGGAAATTGCAGACCGTGTGATGGTGCTTTCCCTGGGGGAAATGCATTTGCTTCGAAAGCGCTCAGAATTGTCGATGAGCGATATCACTGAGGCTTATCACATTTAAAGAAGACGACACCCAAACCGAGGAGATATATTCGATGAAAACAACGATGAAAGTACTGACAAGTACTGCAACCCTGGTGGCAGGGCTGGGACTTGCGAACACTGCTGTCGCTGAAGAAGACATTGTCATTGGTCATCTGACCTATCACACCGGCGAATACGGTGGCTTTGGTCCGTTCTTTGACGGCGTGACCGAAATGTCCCTGTCCAGGATTAACGAAGATCCGCCACTGGGTCGTCCTTTGGTTGCCATTCACCAGGACATTGGCACTGTTGGAGAGGCGCGTGCTGCTCGCAAGCTTGTTGACAGCGATAACGTCGATATCCTGTTGAATCCTGCGCATAGTTATCTGTCCTACCGTGACTTCATGCTGGAAACTGTGGCCTCCAGCGGCCTGCCGCTTATGCCCTCCGTGCATGGTGGAGCGATTGAAGAGGCCATCGGTGGCGTTGTCGAAGAACCCATCTTCCGGGGTGCACCCATGGATACAGCACAGGGTATCGCAGCATTGCTACATGCCAAGAATGCAGGCAAGGAAAGTATTGTCGTCGTCGCTGCTGAAACATCGGGTTCTCAGCTACAAAAAGAGGCCGCCTTGCGGACCTATGAATCTATAGGTCTGGAGCTGCTCGATGATATTGACATCGATGGGGGCGCGAGTAACTTCCGGTCTGTCATTACACGGATCAATCGACTGGAGCCCGATGCCGTCATCGTGTATTCCTCGCCGCAAGCGGGTGGCAGTTTTGTCAAGAACGCAGCGGAATCGAGTGCGTCATGGTTTATCGTCGGGCCAAGCGAATGGCAAGAAACTGAATTCTATGAAACGGCAACCGAAAGTGCGCTGTCACAGCATCAAGCTGTGCACATGACGGCTTATTCCCATGAGGATAACCCCGCATGGGAATCCTATGAGCCGTTCGCCAGTGGATCGAAATGGTCTGAAGATATTGGCGATGTTTCGAACTCATACGCGATCCAGTACTACGATCTGCTGGTCGCAACGGCGTTGGCGATCGAGAAGTCTGGCGAATTGCAATCCGATGGCTGGACCCAGGCAATGTACGCTGTGACAAGCGGCGACGGTGAGGTGGTGTATACCTACGAAGACGGTCTTGCGGCCATTCGCGAAGGCAAAGACATCAACTACGACGGTGTGACCGGTTCCATGGAATACACGGATACCGGCGTGGTATCCGGAATTTTTGGCATCTTCGAGTGGCAGAAAGCTGCAGTGGCCCAGATCGACGTTGTCGATGGGGATGAAGTGTTGAAGTTGGACAGTATGTAAGCGAGCTTGCTCCGGGCGAGCTCGGCTCGGAGCTATGGAAAACTAGTATGCAACCTTTCGACTATCTGACGCCGAATACACTCTACGAGGCCTGCTCGATGTTGATCGAGCATGGCCGCGAAGCACGGTTGCTGAACGGAGGAACAGATCTGACTGTTGGCTTGAGACATGGCCATCTGACAACAGATGTGGTGATTGATCTCAAGCGGATCGACGCCATCAAGACAGATATCAGGTTTGACGACGATGATCTCAGAATTTCGGCTGGCACTACCATGACACAGGTAGCGGCGTTTCTTGCCCGCGAAGGTTTGTTTCCCGCTCTGCAGGAGGCAGCGGCCGTTGTTGGTTCGATCCAGATCCGCAATAGGGCAACACTCGTGGGTAACATCTGCAATGCATCGCCAGCGGCGGATACCGTACCGGTTCTCGCAACAATGAACGCGTCTGTTGAAATCAGCGGGCAAAGTGGTAATCGAGTGCGGGCCGTTGCGGATTTTATTAAGGGCAATCGCGTAATTGATCTAGCGCACGGTGAGATTGTCACCGCCGTCCGAATTCCCCAGTCGCAATCACTGCGAGGCTGTGCCTTTGAACGTATTACACGCCGCCGAGGTGTCGATCTTGCGACGGCCAATCTTTGCTGCACGATTGGCAGTGATAATGTTGTCGTCGTAGCCTTTGGCTCTGTCGCACCGCGCCCGTTGCTGGTGCAATTAAACGATGCATTACTGGTAGACCGGCAGGCCACGAAAAAGGATCGGTCCAGGATCATCAAGAACATCTGTGCCCACGCCACTCCCATCTCCGATGTTCGTGCGAGTGCCGCTTATCGCTCGGCCATGCTTTGCGTGATGGCCGAACGGGCACTTGGCCGTGCAAAAATGCGCCTGGATGAGATCATAGCCAATGCTGGATAAAGTCAATGCTGGATAAAGCTAATGCCGGATAACGAAAAGTCCATGGCGTCTTCTGTCCAGGGGTTGAAAAAACCTATCACATTAACGGTCAATGGTCACAGGGTATCTGCTGCCGTGCACGCAAGCACTTCGTTGCTGGATTTTCTGCGTGATGAATTGAAGTTGAAAGGGGCGAAAGAATGCTGCGCTGTTGGCGAGTGCGGCGCTTGCACCGTGATCATTGATGGTCAGTCGGTTAATGCGTGTCTGTTGCTAGCTGTCGAAACCGAAGGCTCAAGCATTGAAACTGTCGAGGGATTGTCCGGCGTGGACCAGTTGAGCCCCGTGCAGCATAGCTTTCTGAAATGCGGGGCGGTTCAATGCGGCTTTTGCATACCAGGTATGGTCATGTCGGCTGAGGCCCTGCATCGTACTGATCCAGATGCGGATCAGGCCCAGGTGCGTGAGGCGCTGTCCGGTAATCTGTGCCGCTGCGGCGGCTACAACCGCATGTTCGACGCCATGAAATACGTCGCCGGTGGAACGCCCCATTGCCAGACTACGGCACCTGCCATCGGGCAGACTGTAGGCGCAGACATCAGCCGTCTGGGTGGCGTGGAACGGGTCAACGGCTCTCAAGAATTTCTGGCGGATATCCATCTTGAGGGGATGGCGCATGTCAAACTTGTGTCGTTGGATGTCGGGCGCGCGCGAATCAATGCCATCGACACCTCAAGGGCACGAGCCTTGTCTGGTGTCATTGACATCATAATCGCCGCTGATCTGCCACAACCGGTCCCGCGCTTTGGACCCGCCTGCAAGGATCGCCCGGTCATCGCGGTTGAGCAGACCCGTTATCACGGCGAGCCCGTGGCGGCGGTCGTGGCTGAAACAAAAGACATCGCTGCCTATGCGGCAAGCCTTGTAAGTGTAGACTTTGACGCGTTGCCAGCAGTGACCTCTATCGATGCGGCACTGGCTGAAGATGCCCCTCTGGTACAGGACCCCTTGCTGCGTGAAGGTGATCCACTGGCCAGCACCAATGTACTTAAAAACATGCAATTTGCTTGGGGTGATACGGAAAAAACTGCCGCTGATCTGGTGATCGAGAACACCTACACCTTCCCGATGGTTACCCATTTCGCCATTGAACCGCACGGGTTCATTGTCAGTGCGGATGCACAAAAGATGAAGATCTGGAGCCCCGTTCAGCATCCGTTTTTGTTGCAAAAAATCATGGCAGAGCTGTTCGAGATGCCATTGAGCGCCGTTCAGGTTATTGCACCGGACCCCGGTGGCGGTTTTGGTGGCAAGCAGATGCCGAAATTCGAACCACTCGTGGCCTTTGCTTCGCAAAAGACAGGACGACCTTGCCGCTTGGTTCTGACCCTCGAAGAGACGTTTCAGGCTGTGCGCCGCGCGGGGGCGACAGTTTCGGTCCGCTCAGGTTTTTCCAATAGCGGGGATTTGCTGTTCCACGATATCGCCTCAGATTATTTAATCGGGGCTTATGCGGATGTCGCCGAACGAGTGACGACGAAGGGCAATTACCTGGGATGTGGTCCCTACCGAGTTCCCAATGCGCGCATTCAAGCGAGGGCCATCTTGTCGCATACGACACCCAGCTGTGCGTTCCGCGGCTTTGGAACGCCACAGGTCAACTGGGCCGTTGAAAGCCAGATTGATGAAGCTGCGCGAGCACTTGGTATTGATGGATTTCAAATTCGTATGCGAAATGTGGCCGACAAAGGTGATGAGGTTGTCCAGGGCGATGTACCCGCCGATGGGCATTGGTTGCAATCGGTGCAGAAGGCTGCAGATATACTTGGATGGGATACGCCGAAGCCCTTGGGGCGAGGACGGGGTATCGCTGTCGGGATCAAGGCGGGGGCTACGACGGGGCTATCTAATTCCACGGTCCGGCTTCTGGCCGACGGCAGTATTCTGGTGTTGGCTGGCACATCCGATATGGGGCAGGGGGCTCGGACAATTTTTGCCCAACTGGCCGCAGATGCTCTTGGTGCCCCCTATGAGCGGGTGTCGGTAATCATGGGAGATACCTCGGTTGTGCCTTTTGATCTGCAAACCTCAGCCAGCCGTTCAACGGTATTCATGGGCACCGCGATTACCCGTGCCTGCGAAGATATCCAGCAGCAAGTGATTGAGCTCGCCCATGAAACTCTTGGGATTTCAATGAGCGACATGTACATCGAGGATGGCCATATCGTGCTGCATTCCGGGCCCCAGCCGATCTTTGACTTCGTGCAAACCCATCTGGGTAAACGGTACGGTGAGCTCATTGGCAATGGCCGGATGCGTAAACTCAACGTTGCAGATCATCCTCTTGGCGGGCCTCCGGCCTTCTTTGAATTTAACTGCACCGCCTTCGAGGTTGAAGTCGATGAGGACACTGGCGAAGTCTTGATCCATAAACACATCACGGTGGGTGACGTCGGTAAAGCGTTGAACCCTCTACAGGTGGAAATGCAGGACGAGGGAGCGGCAATCATGGGACTTGGCCATTCGTTATATGAACAGATGCTGATGGATGACGGAGGCCGCATCCGGAACTTGGGGGCGATCGACTACCGCATAGTCACGTCAAAAGACATGCCCGTGAAGATGGCCACGGGAATGGTTGAGAATGCGGATGGGCCTGGGCCGAAAGGATCCAAAGGAGTGAGTGAAGGGGCGATCCTGTGCACGGCGCCTGCCTTGGCGGCCGCTGTGGCTGATGCTACCGGCGTGGTGCTGAAAGATCTGCCTCTGACGCCAGAGCGGATCTGGTTTGCCATGCAAGAGCACGGCATAGCGACGGTAGAGTAATCCTTACAATTTAAGTAAGGGACTATGCAGCGGAACCAGAGGGATGGGCGGCTGAATCTGAAGTTGGCGTAAGCCCCGGCTATTCAACCGACGAACAACGCAGCGTCGATTCCAGGCATAGGTGGTCAGAATTGTATTTTTATTTTGTCTCCTGCCTTCAGGCCCGGATGACTCAGAAAGCGACCCTATCGCCACCTTTCAGCGACAGGATTTCTCGGGCTTCATCAGGTGTTGCAATGGACAATCCCAGTCCTTCGATTATCTGGCGAACCTTACTCACCTGAACAGCATTGGACGTGGCAAGTTCGCCCTTGCCTGCCCAGATACTGTCCTCCAGCCCAACCCGAACGTTTCCACCAAGAGCAGCTGCCTGAGCGGCGATGCGTAGTTGATTGGCCCCTGCACCAAGCACGGACCATCGGTAGTCTGATCCGAACAGGCGATCAGCGGTACGTTTCATGTGCATCACATCCTCAGGGTGTCCGCCGATTCCACCCAAAAGGCCAAAGACTGATTGCACAAAGAAGGGGGCTTTCACGAGTCCCCGTTCTGCGAAATGCGCAAGGTTATACAGATGCGACATGTCGTAGCACTCAAATTCGAAGCGCGTGCCGTTGCCGTAGCAAGTCTCAAGCACGTATTCGATATCCTGAAAGGAGTTACGGAACACCAGATCGCGTGACCCTTCCAGATGAGCGCGTTCCCAGTCAAACTTGAAATCCTTGAAACGTTTGAGCATGGGGTAGAGTCCGAAATTCATCGACCCCATATTGAGTGAGGCAACTTCTGGCTGATACTGCGCAGCCGGTGCGACACGTTCTTTCACCGTCATGTAAGGGCTGCCGCCGGTCGTGATGTTAACCACCGCATCGGTGCTCTGTTTTATCCGTGGCAGGAAAGGCGCAAAGCCTTCCGGGGTCTGGTCAGGTTGGCCTGTTTCCGGGTTGCGAGCGTGAAGGTGCAAGATCGCGGCACCTGCCTCTGCAGCGGCAATGGCTTCGCTCGTGATCTCCTCTGGCGTGATCGGCAGATACGGTGTCATTGACGGGGTATGGATAGCGCCGGTAATGGCGCAAGTAATAATGACTTTTCCGGGCTGGGCCATGAAAATACCTTTACTCAATTGCAGATCAGGGGGACTCAAAGGCAAGGTTGCCCGTGCACTTGCGCGCTTCAGTTAGGTTTTATCGCGACCTTCATAGCACCGTCTTTGCGCCCTTCGTAAATATCCAGCGCTTTTCCAAAATCGGATAATGCAAAATGATGCGACATTAATGGCTTCAAATCAACGCGCCCTTCGGACAACATCGCTATGGCGGGTTCTGCCGTGTTCGGATTTGCGCGGTTGCCGATGAGTTCGATTTCATCCAGCACCATGCGTTTAACGGGCAGACTGGGATCTTCATGAGGGATACCGATCATCGACACGACCCCGCCACGGCTGGCTGCAAGACAGGCTTGACTGATGGATTTTCCAGTACCAGCGCATTCGAGCACACGCGGTACACCAAGCCCGCCGGTCAAATCCTTGATGGCCTCAAGAACATCAGCTGAGCGATAGTCAATGCCGATCGCTCCCAGTTTTACCGCGAGCTCAAGCCGTTCGCCGCTTCCTGCGATGATGACGCGCCCCGCGCCCATAGCTTGCGCACAAAGCTGTGCCATCAGGCCTTGGGGGCCGGTGCCCATTATCAAGACATCATCACCAGGTTCGAACCGGCTACGGTTCACGGTATACAGTGCAATGCTGAGTGGATCGACACAAGCGGAGTACTCAAGGTCCATGTTACCAGGAACTTTATAGAGGCTTTTGACTGATGAGCGCATGTATTGGGCGTATGCACCTGGAGTGTAGTGCCCGTGCTGACGATGGCCGATTTCTTCGTTGCCGTAATTAAGGCAGATGGTATAGCGCCCGGTCATACAGTTGCGGCAATATCCGCAGCCGACATGTGATGTGGCGCAGACTCTGTCGCCCTCTGACCAGCCAAGAGCTGCAGCCCTGGGGCCAGTATCAACGATGGTGCCTGACCATTCATGCCCCGGCGTGAACGGGTATTCGCGAGGCCAGAAGCCGGGAAAATCGCCTTGAATGATGTGGGGATCGGTGCCGCAGATAAAGGTGGTGTCAACCTTGACCAACACCTCGTCGCCGTCTGGCACAGGAACCGGAACACTCTTGATCTCGAATTCGCGTGGCGCGGTGAGAACCAACGCCTCCATCATGCCATTTGTTGTAACCATTTGCTTCTCTTCTCCATGTCGGACGATCAATAACGACACTTTTGTGCGTTGATGGTCTGGCAGTTCCTCTCGAAAATGGAAGTCCACGGACGCCAGTCTCAATCAGATTACTTATCTAGTTGATCTATTTTAGATTATCGATTAACGTTATGTCAACGTGGCGATTAAGCGTTGAGCTGCCAATAATCAGGGAAACTGGACAATGTCAATAACCATCGAATGTATCCTGCAATGCGACAATCATTTAGGCGAGGGGCCCGTCTGGGACGTCGAGGAGGGCCGACTGTACTGGCTAGATTGCACGGGTCCGCGGTTTGGGAAAAAGGCGGTCTGGCGAATGGACCCAAAGACCGGTAAGGTCGAAAACTGGGACCTGCCCAAGGACATCGGTGCAATGGCTCTGCGCGAGAAGGGTGGAGCGGTCGCTGCCATGTGTGACGGCTTCTACTTCATGCACTTCAAAGGTGATCAGATTGAACTCGAGTTGATCAAGGAAGTTGACGCAGAGATTACGCGAACCCGCTTGAATGATGGCAAAGTCGACCGATACGGTCGGTTTTTCGCCGGTGGCATGGACGACAAGGAAGAGCTCAGGAACTGTGGCCTCTGGCGGCTCGATCCGGATCTGAGCGTGCACAAAGTTGAAGATGGCTTGATGTGCACCAATGGTCCTTGCTGGAGCCCTGATGACAAAACCTTTTATATCGCAGATACCTTTATTGAAGAGTTCTGGGCCTACGATTACAACATCGCAAATGGCAGCCTGAGCAACAAGCGCGTGCATGCGACTACCAAGGATGACGCAGGCGTCGCGGATGGCTCCACTGTCGATGAAGAAGGCTATATGTGGAACGCGCAACTCATAAGCGGCGATCTTGTGCGCTATGCGCCTGATGGCTCGATTGAACGGCGCATTGGTATGCCAGTCAACAACATCACGAGCGTGATGTTCGGTGGCGACAAGCTTGATGTGCTCTATGTGACCTCAATGGCACGAGTGAAGCATCCGGCCGTGCACGATATGTTTGCAAAACAGCTAAAGCCTCAGTTTCTGGCGGGAAGTGTTTTTGCGGTTACGGGCCTCGGGATTAAAGGCTTGCCAGAGCCTCGGTTTGCCGGGTAGCAGAAGCAAGCTGTGGTAACCCCTGATTTGCTCGGTGTGCAATTCAGGGGTTGCGACTTGTTTTCGATCGATCGCAGTTCTTGGACAGGCTAGGCAGGTCTTCGTGATTCAATCCAGTGTGTCAGTGATGCAGGGAATTCAGGTGATGCCTGATCTATGTCCAGTAGCTTTATAAGTTTGTCACTCGATACCCGGCCACCGCCCCGTGACAGAAATCGTGCATCAATCATTGCTTTGGCGATCAGCGTATCGTTACGGAGGAACTTTTGCTCCAGATAGATTGCCTTTTCGTCCCAACCCAGAATATGCGTTCTGATGGTAAAAACCTGACCAAGCTTGAGTGATTTTTTGTACTCGATACTGGCCCCTGCTGCTACTGGATACCAGCCTTGATTGCGAATTTTTGCAAACGCATCTGACCGTAGCATCAGATCGGTACGGCCCAGGTCGGCATAGGTGAGGTAGACGCCATTGTTAACATGAAGCAAGGCGTCAAGATCATTAGGATAGACACGCAGTTGCGTATCAACAGGACCCAGTACGCTACAACGTGATCGCCAACGTTGTGTCAATACTAGCCAAAGGAGACGAAAAAACAGTTTCATTGTGATTCAATCCGCTGAAGTTAGACATGAAGGTATGAATCGTTGCTCAACCAGAGACTTGAGAGGTGGAAACAGTGGCGTGGGCAATGAGTTCCAGTCATGCCATTGCCAGGCTTCGCATTTGTCAGGTTCGCAGTTGACAGGCTCACCCGCGAAGTCGGTTTCAGAGGCTTCCACAAACAGAGTGATGTAGTGTCTTGACTCTGCTACGAAATAGTCATCAGTGAATCCTGCATGAGACACGGTTTGTACCTGTAGCGCTGTCTCTTCTTGTACCTCTCTGATGGCGCATTGTGCAATGCTTTCACCCGGATCAAGGTGGCCGCCCGGCAGGGCCCAGGTCCCCGCGCCATGCGCACCCAGGCGTTTGCCAAGAAGAATTTTATTATTGCGGCAAAGTATGACGCCGATACCCACGAGAGTTTGCATTTTTAGATTCTGTATTATCCGAATGTGAAAGTAACAAATAATGAGTTATGGAAACGCAAAGCAAAGAATCCCGAAAGAAGTCGCATGTTCAGATACTCGTTCTGATATTTCTCTTGATTATTATGTTGCCGTTGGTCTATCTGTTCGTATCTCAGGTGCTATTACCGCTGGAATGGAAAGAATCCGATCCGGTGGGCTAGCCTGGATCAGTGATGACGCCACCAGATTCTTCGCATTTCGTGGAATAGTCCTGGCTGGGAACATTCAGAAAATTGACATCCCTGTGCGTTCTGCGAAAAGACGCAGGGCTTCGGTTGCGACAAGAGAATTTCCAGACTTCCCCAGTGCAGGCGACCAGGCGCAAATCGCCATCTGGTTTGGCCCTCTTTGGTATGTGTTGCAATACCGAACTGGTCAGGGTCAATGCAGGCTAGAGCCGGTATGTAATCGGCGGCCCATACGCTGTTAGAACCTGACGAATTCAGGCGACTCTACGCTGATGCGTAATTTTCAAGACACAGCTTGTGTTAACAATTCAGCCATTCGATCAATTTGTCTGTGTGATACAAACTGATGCACCGGTAGCGCTATGACTGATTGTTTTAGTTGGCATGCGACGGGGAATGCATCAGAACCCTGTGCCAATAATTCCTCAGGCATGTGTTGCCACCAGTTGAATGCTTCAATGTCTGCTTTTGCCAGTGATTCAACGCACATTGCCGGATTGCTGACAATCACAGGAAAGTAGAGTGGGCAGCTACCCTCGGGAAGGTGCTCGATAAGCGCTTTGAGTTGAACGCTGTGCTTGATACGATCTAGCCAGTAAGAGTAATTATCCCTGCGAACCTGGGTTATGGTTTGCGCATTGCCAGTGGCAAAAATTCTGCGTGATAGCGCTGATGAGCCCACGTCGTAAACAGGCACAGCATCTTTGCCTTCAACTTCAGGCGTGAGCCAATGATGCGCTTGAAAATTACCTTTCGCCTTTAGCAGTTTGATAACTATTGAGGGGATTGTTGAAATAGCGATTATGGCGATTGATGCGAGTCCGTGAATAGATAAAGTATCAGGTCTGGTTCGCGCACCTTGCTGCAAGGAATAACAGAGTCTTTCCAATAGCGGTAATCGTGGTACACGCCGGGCTACAGTATCGAGGGTTGAACTATTGCATGATTTCCGAATAGCTAGCCTGCCACCTTCGGTAACTGGCAGGGACTTGCGTGGACTAAAAATAGCGTAGTCTCCCAATATTCCCACCGGCTCGCTGACGTTCTGGCTGTACAAGGCATGCGCGCAGTCCTCGGCAAGAATGATCTGATGCTGCTTGCACCATTGTGAAATTGCCAGAGATTCCGGCTGGGGAACTCCAAAGTAGTGTGTCACTAACAGCAAACGTATTTCTGGATGCGCTGCAACAGTGCTTTCTATCATCTGCCTGTCAATAGATAGATCTTTTTTTACATCGTAGAAGTAGATTGCACAAGCTGCATGACGAAAAGGGCCTAGTTCTGCTCCGCAACAATAGGCCGGAAGTAACACGGCGTCTTTCTCACCAAGCCCGATGTCTCGGACCATTGCCGCAATCGCTGCAGTCCCGTTGTAGGTATCCAGCCCCGGTGCCTGCCACGGGAAAGCGACTGGCACCGTCTGAGTGCTACGCGCGGCAGCTATCAAGACCGGAAGCGCTATTGCCGGGCTCATACTGATGTGGCCAGCGCGAAAATAGTGTTTGATACGGGAAGTCATTACAGATTTCCGAGGTGTGGAGATATTGATAGCGTCAGAACAGGTGTCGGAAATAGCATAGATCTATTTTACTGCTTCGGCTGGTTCACAGATTCAGGGAAGCGACAGCTGCTCATCTGGCGGTTTTCAGCATCATGCAGTAATCCGGGAGTCTGAATCTATTGCACGGTGCATGGACTATATTCTCCGGTTTAGTACACTGCAAGGGCTGGACAGTTTTCAGCCACTACAACAACGACTTTACCGATGATTAATGTCAGTAATCTATGCGGCTGCCGATCTTTGTTCATCGTGGGATGCATTGCGTGAACAATGCCAGGTTTATCAAACCCAGGTGTTCTCACAATGATACTACCGCTGATGAAATGCTAACTCCCGAAGTTTACATGGAGGACGACAGCAAAAGACGTATAGAGCTAACCGAACGGGAACTTAACTCACTATTAGCGAAGAACACCGATCTGGCTGAACAACTGCTTGTTGATCTTAGCGATGATAGGGCAAGCAAAAAGTTACTGATTGATATTGATCCGGACTTTCCGTTCTTCGGTGGTAAAACTCTCAAAGTCAGCGGTGGAACAGAGGTGTCCTATCTCAACGATAGTCCCGTAGTGATCATGTAAGGGGTTAGCGTCTGGGGTGTTCCCGTTCCTAACGCCTGGTTAGGTGGCTTGAAGAATATTGATCCAGTCAAAGAGTTCGGGCACACAGAAGGGCTATGGAAAACCCTTGCTGAAGGCATCGAAGAAATCCGCGTGGAAAGCGCCAGCACTACTCGGCATTAAAGCGTTTGGCTCCCAAAGGCATCAGGCAAACCTCCAGGCTTTCACGTCTCTTTCAGCCAGCCAGCCAATCCTGAGCAGGTAAAAACCTGGCCGTTAGTGCAGCTTCCGCAGAGCCTTCTTCGGGCTGGAAGTTGTAGTGCCAGCTGACGTGTGGTGGCAACGACATGAGAATGGATTCGGTACGCCCCCCGGATTGCAGCCCGAAGAGAGTGCCTCGATCGAAAACCAGATTGAACTCTACGTATCTGCCTCGACGGTAAAGCTGAAAATCTCGTTCTCGTTGAGAATAAGGCATTTCCCGTCGACGCTCGACAATGGGGGCATAGGCGGGATATACATGATTGGCAACAGATTGCATGACTCCGAAGGCATGCTCAAAGCCTTCACCGTTGAAATCATCGAAAAACAAGCCACCGATACCACGCGCCTCATCGCGATGTTTGAGGTAGAAATAATCATCACACCAGGCTTTGAATTTCGGGTGCAACTCGTCGCCAAAAGGTTTGAGGGAGTTGTACGCCTGTTGATGCCAATGTACGCAGTCCTCCTTGAAGGCGTAGTAGGGCGTCAAATCAAAGCCGCCGCCAAACCACCAGACCGGTGCCTCGCCCTCTTTATCTGCCCGAAAGAAACGCACATTGGCATGCGTTGTCGGCACGTAGGGATTGGTGGGGTGTAGTACAAGAGAGACGCCCATCGCCTCCCAGCTGCGTCCGGTGAGTTCAGGCCGGTTAGCTGATGCTGAAGGTGGGAGTTGTGTGCCGCTGACTTTCGAAAAAGCGACGCCTGCTTTTTCGAATACAGCGCCGTCAGTGAGAATGCGGGTAAGACCACCGCCGCCTTCATCTCTTGACCAGTGATCGTCGACGAACACGGCACCGCCATCCAGTTGCGATAGTTGCTGGCAGAGCTTGTCATGGAAGGAGGTCAGAAATTGGAAGACGGCGTCGCTATCAGGGCTTGTGGATTCACTCATACGAAAAGTAGTTTGGCTATAAATGCGGTAGCCTTAAAGTGTAACTCAGCTCCTACGAGTTTTAACGCAACTGTCCACCCGAGACAAGCTCGAAAATTCTGGTTGGCGATTCAAGTTTGCCCACTGGCCCATCCAGTACGACATCAATCTCCGCCCCCAATGCGCTCACAACATCTGCGGATGTACGTAAGGAGGATTCACCGGAACGATTGGCGCTAGTGGAAACAATGGCTCCCCCGTACCGCTCGCAAATTGCCACGACCACAGGATGTGCGCTGACGCGGACAGCCAAGGTATCCCTGTAGCCGGTAAGCAAGCTATTGCGGATGGGGGCGCTTGCCTCAATCACGAAAGTTACGGGCCCTGGCCAATGTTCGTCCAGCGTCAATTGTTGTGTAGCGCTAAAGGGGGTGAGAAATTTACTTAACTGGAGCTGATTAGATGCGATAAGAATGAACCCCTTGTGCGCATCACGACCCTTGATGTCGATAATACGCTGCAGGGCTAGCTTGTTATGAGGGTCGCATCCCAGCCCAAATACGGCTTCGGTGGGGTAGGCAATAACTCCGCCTTGTTGAAGTGCCTCAACAGCAGGTTGCAGATTCACCCTTCAGGGGGCACTGCCGATGCTTTCTTTTTTGCCGCTGCCGCTGCCCGTTTTTTGGCTGCCGCCTTTTTACTGGCTGCTGATTTTTTCTTCGACTTCTTCTTGGTAGTTGACTTCTTCTTAGCCTTCTTTTTAGCTTCAGCCTTGGCTGCGGCTTTTTTCTTGCCACGCCCTTTTCTCTCTGGAGCCTCTTCCAGAAGTTTTAAACAGGTTTCCAGATCGATGTCTGCTGGTGTCTCTTTAAGCTCTTTAGGAATCTTGGCGTTCTTGTTACCGTCGGTTATGTAGGCACCCCAGCGACCGTTCAGGATCTGTACCTCGGTACCCTCAAAGGCTTTTACCAGCTTGTTGGCATCGGCAATTTTTTTCTCTGCAACAATTTCCAGCGCACGTTCCAGGGTGACCGTGTAAGGGTCGTCTTCTTTTAACGATACGAATTTCTGATCGTACTTGATGTACGGACCAAAGCGGCCAATGTTGGCGACGATTTTTTCGCCCTCGGCAGATTCACCCAACGCCCGTGGCAGGTCGAATAGCTGGATAGCTTCTTCCAAAGTAATAGAGTTCATACGTTGCCCGGGGCGCAGTCCGGCGAACTTTGGCTTGTCTTCGTCTTCGCGTGTCCCTATTTGCACAAATGCGCCGTATTGGCCGATGCGCACACTGATAGGTCGTCCACTTTCCTCGTCAATGCCCAGTTGGCGCGCCTGTATGGCTTCATCCTTTGAAACGTTTTCAAGTTTGTCTTCTACCTGTGCATTGAAGGGTTTCCAGAAATCAGTCAGCAATGGCACCCAGTCTTTCTCACCACGCGATACCGCGTCCAGTTCATCTTCAAGATTGGCGGTGAAATCGTAGTCAACATACTGATCGAAGTGCCTGGATAAAAATCCTGATACCACGCGGCCTGTATCGGTGGGGAAGAATCGCCGACTCTCTATCTCGACATACTCGCGAGACTGCAGAGTGGAAATAATAGAGGCATAGGTTGAAGGGCGCCCGATACCATATTCTTCAAGGGTTTTAACAAGGCTTGCTTCAGAGAAGCGCGGCGGTGGTTCGGTGAAATGCTGCGTCAGCTTGATGTCCTGCAATGGCACAGTGTCGCCTTCCTTGATCTCGGGAAGCAGTTTGTCATCGTCTTCGGCTTTCTTTTTGTCATCGACATCCTCGCGATAGACAGTCATGAAGCCCGGAAATTTTACGGTAGAACCATTAGCGCGAAACTGATTACCCTCACCACACGCGAAATCAACGGCAACCTGATCTATAGTGGCGAAGATCATCTGGCTAGCTACGGTACGCTTCCAGATGAGGTTATACAGTTTGTACTGATCTTCCTCCAGGTACTGTTTGATTTCATCAGGTGCACGCATGACTGAGCTTGGACGTACAGCCTCGTGAGCTTCCTGCGCATTTTTAGATTTGTTTTTGTAGACATTGATTTCTTCCGGCAGATAATCTTTGCCGAAGCGTTGTGGAATCAACTTGCGCAACTCGTCCAGACAATCTTGTGACAGGGTGATGGAGTCAGTACGCATATAGGTAATCAGGCCGATGGCTCCCTCATCACCCAATTTGATACCTTCATAGAGTTTCTGCGCGGTACGCATGGTTCGCTGTGCGCCAAAGCCGAGTTTTCGCGACGCCTCTTGCTGCATGGTGGAGGTAGTGAAAGGCGCAGTAGGATTGCGCTTGCGTTGTTTCTTTTCAACTTTAACGGCGGTAAGTGAGCCGCTGGCATGCCCCATGAGCATGTCGCGGGTGCTGTTGGCAGTCTCACCGTCGGTGACGGTGAATTGTTTCATTTTCTCGCCGTTCAGTAGAGAAAGCCTTGCATTAAAGGGTTGTGTGTTCTTTTCCAGTTCAGCAAGGATGCTCCAGTATTCTTGCGGTATGAACGCCTCGATTTCGTTTTCACGTTCGCAGATCATTCGAAGTGCTGGTGTTTGTACCCGGCCAGCGGATAAGCCACGACTTATTTTGCGCCACAATAGCGGTGACAGGTTAAACCCTACCAGATAGTCTAGTGCTCGCCTTGCCTGTTGGGCATTGACCAAGTCGTATCCAAGCTCACGCGGATTATCCACGGCGTCCTGCACGGCGCGTTTGGTGATTTCATGGAAGACGACGCGTTGTACCGATTTGCCGTCAAGATCGCCCGTTTCACGCAGGTGCTCAACCAGATGCCAGCTTATGGCCTCACCCTCGCGATCCGGGTCAGTTGCGAGAAGAAGCATGTCGGCTTTCTTCAGTGCTTTCTTGATCGCGTTAACGTGTTTCTCGTTACGCTCAATCATCTGGTACTTCATTTTGAAGTCGTTGTCGGGATCTACAGCACCTTCTTTGGGGAGCAGATCGCGTACGTGACCGTATGAAGCAAGAACCTTGTAGTCCTTTCCCAGGTACTTCTCGATAGTCTTACCCTTGGCGGGAGATTCGACGATTACCAGATTTTTGCTCATGAAATAAAGGGTGGTCTTTGATGGCTATCGAGTGGAACACGGTCAGGTTATACACGTTACGCAGCATATAGCCTCGTCGCTTGCTTGAGCTTTGTCAACGCAGGTGTGTAATTTGACACGTATTCTTATTATAATATTGTGCGCGGCAGCTTATTCAAGTGTCCTGGCAACGTGTGTACCTACCGCCTGCGCTGGCTTTGATTTTTCCCTCTATTTCCATCATACCGAGTAGCGTACCGAGCTCGGCGACGGCGCATTCGGTGTGTGTCATTAATTCGTCAATGGTAGATGGTGACACCGATAAGGCTGCGAGCACACGACTTTCCGGTAAATCCGTCAGCAAATCGTCATCTGCCGTATTCTGCTCAATATTGTCGCAACAACAATGATCTGCTGTCGATTCGAGCTCTCGTAGAAGAGGCCATGCCAGTGCATCCAGAATGTCCTGCTCCGACTCCACGAGGGTGGCACCTTGCTTAATAAGCGCATGGCAGCCTCTTGCTTGCGGGTTTTGTACAGATCCTGGCACTGCCATGACCTCTCGCCCTTGATTAATGGCGTGAGTTGCGGTGGTTAGAGTACCGCTCGGAAGGCCAGCCTCTACGACCAGAACCCCCAGGCTCAATCCACTGATGATGCGATTTCTTCGTGGGAAGTACCAGCGTAGGGTGGGAACTGCCAGAGGATATTCAGTGAGAATAAGGCCGCCCTGTTCGATAATCCGAGTAGCCAGGGCCTTATGGATTTTCGGGTATACCGATTCAGGTTCGGTGGCGGCCACTGCGATGGTTCTGCCGCCAACCGCCAAGGCGCCCTCATGGGCTGCTGCATCGATACCTCGCGCAAGTCCACTGATGATAGTCACGTTGCGCAAGGCCATCTGCGATGCCAGTTTGTGAGTGAGATCGATGCTCTGCCGGCTAGCTTTACGAGAACCAACTATGGCAAGTGCCGGGCTTTCCAACGCCCTCAGATCGCCTTTCGCGTAAAGCAGAGGCGGTGCATCGACGGTGTCTAGCAGTAGAGGTGGGTATAGCCTGTGGTCAAGGCCAATGAGATGATGCGCGGTATGGGCTTGTTCCCAGAGCAAAGCCTCATCAATGCGCCGCTGTAAGCTGGCATCCACAATAAGGCGTAGTTGCGAGGCGTCAAGCCGGCCTTCCAGTGCTTTTGACAGAGGCTCTGTGTCGCCTTCCAGGTACCGGCCGATAAACTGCCCGATACGCAGCGGATCAGGGTTTTCCTGTCTTAAGTGTTGAACCAGACGTGCGCTGGCATCAAATGCAAGCGTGAATGCCAGCCAAGTGGCACTGGGGGTGTTTACTTCATCATCCATGATAGTGAGCGCGGTTATTGCCCGCGGCCACTATCTTGAAATAGCCGAAAGCGTGTGTTATATACCCGAAACGATGTCGTTGATTTTCAACGGGCGAGTCGATTCCATGACCAGCGCATAGCTTACCTTGTCAAAGGTTTTAAAAACCATCAAAACACCGGTTCGTTGGTTGGGTAACTGTACTTCTTCCCAGCCGAAGACACCCGACTTGTCGATCATGATCTCTCCCCGAGTCTCTACAGCCAGAACGTCACCTTCCTGGATGCTGGAGCTGTCGCCGACATTGAGAACCACGACCTGATTGCGTCCCGTCTGCGAAATTGCATCCACCAGAGAGACGATGCGTGCTTCGCCACGTAGCTCGGGCATACGCGGGGTATAGATGTGGGTGGGTGATGTAGAGTTTACCGGCAGTAGAACATCACCGGCGATGGTTTCGCGCTTGTTACTCGTCAAACCGAGAGTGGAAGGGTCTCCGACATTCAGCAGCTTTGCATTTGCGACATGCACCATCTCATAACCGAGGCTTGCCCCGTTGACAGGATCCAGTAGCGTCTGGTTCTGCCGAAAAACCCCGTAGCTTGTCTGATCACGGTTTACGCGGCCACGGACATAAATCTTGCTGCCTATAGAACTGATGAGGCGGTCATCGCTATTGGCTACGACATACGGTGCAGCGTCGATCGTTTCGTCGTCCACCACGCGCGGGTGAACCAGAAATTGTGAAATGGCATCAGCAGAGATGGTCGGTATTGCACTGTCCAGAGACTCTGATCGAACTTGCGGTCGCAGCTTGAAGCGTGTACTGCCAGAGGCAGGTGTCGCAGAACCCAGGTTCGGCTCATTAGAATTCACAGGAACCAGTTTACCGTTGCGCGTCAACGACAGAGCTGGTTTGCCATTGATATATTCCAGAGTCAGAACATCGCCCGGGTAGATCAGATTCGGGTTGTAGATATCTGGGTTGTAGTTCCAGATCTCGGTCCAGCGCCATGGCTCTTTCAAGAAGCGGTCTGATATATCCCAGAGCGTATCGCCAGCCACCACCGTGTATTTTTCGGGTGCATCGGCCTCCAAAAGATCTGCATCGATAAAGGTGCGGGTAATTGCCTGCGTGTTATTGGCATTATCGGCCATGTCGCGATTGCTGGCTGACACCTCTTGATCGATTGCCATTGCTGAGGGCTTGAATCCTGTCGAGCAGGAAGCCAGAATTACCGACAGACTGACTGCCAGGGTCAAGTGTGCAGTCGTCATTGTCATATATTGAGCCATGCTGGGGAACTCTCCCTCGTTGTTCGGAATCTCTTGAAATACTTGTTGAGCTACCATTAGATCGGCGGAACTCCAGAAACCTTGATATGCAAAGGCGATGCCTTGTCTGTGACTGGTAGAATCGAGGGCCACAAAGCTTGCTGGAATCTGTACCGTGTCACTGCTTGATATTCTGTTCTATCCCGATCCACTGCTGCGGCGCACGGCTGCAGTGGTACCCAACGTCGATGGCGAGATAGCAGCGCTTATCGATAATATGTTCGAGACCATGTATGAGGCGCCGGGAATCGGCCTTGCCGCCACACAAGTAAATGTGCACCAACGTGTTGTTGTTATTGATGTTTCTGACCAGAATGACACGCCTCTGACGTTCATTAATCCGCAAATACTCATGAGCGAAGGGGTTGGTGAGATGCAAGAGGGTTGCCTGTCGATTCCGGGTGTATACGAGACAGTAAAAAGGCCAGCTGATGTGCGTATAGGCGCTATCGACAGAGAAGGTAACCCGTTTGAAATGGATGCCGACGGATTGTTGGCGGTCTGTATGCAGCATGAAATCGACCATTTGGACGGAAAACTTTTTGTCGACTATCTCTCGGTATTAAAGCGAAATCGTATTCGCAAACGCATGGAGAAGTGGATTCGGGATGGTGCTGATCCAGACGATTTGCCAGAACGACCAGAGCGGCCGGAGCACAGCTAGAAACTGACAACCTCATGAATTGTGATCACCTGAAAGTGGCATTTGCCGGAACGCCCGAATTTGCAGCGATAGCACTTGATGCCCTGCTGGCCAGTGAACACGAAGTGGTGGGTGTACTGACACAACCAGACAGGCCAGCTGGCCGGGGACGAAAGCTGACTCCCAGTGCCGTAAAGATTCGGGCAATAGATGCGGGTGTGAAGGTGCTGCAACCTGTTTCACTCAAATCTGCCGACGCCTTGCAAGCTGTTAAAAGTCTGGAGGCCGATGTCCTGGTCGTGGCAGCTTATGGGCTTATCCTGCCTCAGGCTGTGCTCGATATACCAGCACTGGGCTGTTTGAATATTCACGCATCGCAACTTCCACGCTGGCGAGGCGCTGCGCCTATCCATCGAGCCATCCTTGCAGGCGATAGTGAAACTGGCGTCTGCATCATGCAAATGGATGCAGGGCTGGATACAGGTGATGTGCTTCTGGAGAAACGATGTGCCATAGGCACTGACCAATCCGTCGCACAACTTCACGACCGGCTGGCGCAGCTTGGCGCTGAGGCTTTACTAGAGGCATTACCAGCCAGATGTCGCGGAGTGCTGCGCCCTGTGCAACAATCTGTGCAGGGTGTCAGCTACGCAGATAAACTCAGCAAAGCTGAAGCGCGTCTTGACTTCCGACTTGGGGCCGAGGAGTTACACCGGCAGGTCAGGGCGTTTAACCCCTGGCCGGTGGCAGAGGCGATGTTGCGCGATAAAAGAGTCCGACTGTGGCAAAGCCGTCGCGTAGCAGGCGATTCGGCAAACGCCAAAGCGGCGCCAGGTACGATTGTTCATGTCGGCGCGGATGCTATTCGCGTGCGTACCGGTGATGAGGACATCGAATTTCTCAGCCTCCAGTGGCCAGGTAAAAAAGCCCAGAATGCAAAAGAGTTTGCGCATGGGCAATCGCTGGAAGGCGATGTGTTTACCCCAGTGACTAGCTGATGTCACAAGGTATTGAAGAATCGGCAACCAATTTGCGCTACCAGTGTCTGCAACTGATGCTTCGCCTGCAACGTCATGGCGGCTCATTGACTCGGCTGTTGCCAGAGGCGCAATTGCTCGTAGCTGCCGGCGAGCAGGCGCAACTGCAAGCGTGGATTTTCGGCTGGTGTCGCTGGACACACGAGGTAAGGGGCCTGGTCGATCAGCTTCTGGGCAAGCCCTTGAAAACCAGGGATCTCGATGTGTATCTCTTGATGCAGCTCGGAATCTTCCAGCTACGTCATACGCCCACTGCGAAACACGCGGCGGTGGATGAAACAGTCAAAGTCATAAAACGTTTAAAAAAGCCGTGGGCCAAGGGACTGATCAATGCCGTGCTACGAAATTATCAACGGCAGCTGGATCAGCTGGAAAGTTCACTGGCACCCGCTGAGCAATTGAGTCATCCCCAGTGGTTGATAAATCGATACAAAAAAAACTGGCCTGACAGATGGGAGGCAATCTGTTCAGCGAACAACTTGCAAGCAGCAATGTGCTTGCGCGTTAATCGCCTGAAGAGTGATACCGCTAGCTACCAGCAACAATTGCATGATGCTGGAATGTCTGCTGAAATCCTTGACGGCGTTCCTGATGCACTGTTGTTGGATGCACCCGTATCGGTAACCCGACTTCCCGGTTTTACCGAAGGCTACGTTAGCGTGCAGGATGCAGCAGCTCAGTCAGCGATACTGTGGTTGAAAAAATATTCACCTGTCGGTGGGCGATTACTTGATGCCTGTGCAGCGCCGGGGGGGAAAAGTGCGCACGCGGCAGAGTCTGGTCATTTCACTCAAATTGTCGCGATTGATAGTGACAAGGATCGGCTTGAACGTGTAAGCGGCACGCTACAACGCTTGGCATTGCAAGATCATGTGCAGCTTATTCACTCGGACGCCACATTGATTGATCAGTGGTGGGATAAGGTGCCTTTCAATACGGTGTTGCTGGATGCACCTTGCTCAGGAACAGGCGTCATTCGCAGACATCCCGATATAAAACTTCTGCGGCGCGATGCTGATATAGCAAGCCTTGTGCAGTTGCAGCGTGCGCTACTTGATGCGTTGTGGCAGACACTTGAGGTACAGGGCGTATTTCTATACGCGACTTGTTCAACCTTGAAAGATGAAAACGAGCATCAGATTACCGCTTTCCTCGAACGCACTCCGGATGCACAATTACTGGAAGCCACGCTTCAGATATTCCCCGGCGAAAACTCGATGGATGGTTTTTTCTACGCGGCTATGAAGAAGCAGACATCGTGAGTTCATCGCCCGCCCATCACCGCTCTCTTGTCAATACGCAATCCGGTGGCGTGACGGTCATGTTGCTCTGGCTAGTGTTGCTCTGGCTAGTGTTGCTATCGGTTGCGATTGGCGCATCCGTGTACATCTGGCAAGTGTTGTATAACTCGCCTGCTGATGGTCAGGGTCTGATCAAACTCACTGACATTCAAACTGTTCGCAAGGTAGATAAGTTGTCCTTGCAAGCCAATGCAGATGTCGAACTCTCGTCAACTATTCAGGCGGGTCTGGATAGTGGAGTGCCTTTAACGTTTGTCTTGAGTTTTCGTGTTGTTGAGTCTCGTCGCTGGTGGTTTGACTCTGTAGTAATGGATCGCAAGCAACACTACCATCTCACCTATTACGAGCTGACTCGCCACTATCGCGTGCACGCGGTCGAGATGGATGTGAGTCGTAATTTCAGATCTTTGTCATCAGCGTTGGCAGGACTTGGCAAGCTGGAGCGTGTCGACTTCGATCTGAACGATCAGCAAACGCTGAAATTCGAACGCTCATCATTAATGGGGTCGCTGGAGATGCGGCTAAGCAAGTCGGCTTTGCCCCTACCTTTGCAACCGATTATCCGCTCCAGCTGGACGCTACTTAGCGAGGAGTATCGATGGCCGGTTACCTGAGCAAACTGCGTCAACGCCTGTTAAGCAGCGCTGTACTCATGGCGTTGTTGTTTGTCGTGCTCATTGGCTCTTTGTATGTACTTGGCACGATAGCTCTGCAGCTGGAGCGATTTGGTCAGTATTACCACTGGTTGCTCCTGGGCAATGCTCTTGCGCTGTGTTTCATTGCCGTGCTCATTATCATGAACGGTTGGCGCTTGACCAGAGAATTTCGGGCGCGAATTGCTGGTTCGCGGTTAACCGTCAAACTGGTTGTCGCCTCCTTGCTGTTAACACTAATTCCAGTGACGCTTGTTTATGGCTTCTCTATCCGGTTTTTGCGTGCCAACATCAATAGCTACTTTGATCTGGAGATAGAAAAAGCGCTGGACGATGCGCTCGAACTCAGTCGTGAATCGTTAGAGCTGCAGATGAGTGTACTGCAGCGCGATACCCTGAATATTGCCGATCAGCTTGTGGGAGTCAGTGAGTCTGTCGCGGTAGTTGAATTAAACTCACTCACATCGGAAACCGATGCCAGTGAGATGACGTTGATCGGCCCTGATAACCGCATTATTGCCTCAACCGGTTTGCTGGAGAGCATCTCGGTTCAGCCTAACAGGCCTGAGAATGACTTGATCAGTCGCGCAAAGCAGGGACTCTCCTATGTGAGTGTCGATCCTGTGGGGCGTGGGGATTTATATATTCGTGTTGTAACGCCTGTGCTGGCAGAAGATGCATCACGCGAGAATTCTGTATTGCAGGCCCTGTACCCCATTGATGACAGGTCTTCAGATCTGGCCGAAAGTGTACAGGCGAGCTACCAGCAATACCGTCAGTTGGTTTTTTTGCGAAAACCCTTAATGCTCAGCACCATGTTAACGCTATCGTTAGCATTGTTATTGTCGGTCATGATGGCGCTATGGTTTGCGTTGTATGCGGCACGACGCATGATGATGCCCATTCATGATCTGGTCGAAGGCACGCGCCTGGTAGCACAGGGAAACTATGCAACGCGTATCTACAAACGTAGTAAAAACGATGAACTGGGGTTTCTGGTGCAATCGTTCAACTACATGACTCTACAGTTGGAGCAAAGTCGGAAGAGCGCCGAACAAAGTCAGGGACAGGTAGAGCGTCAACGCGCACGATTGCAGGCTGTGCTGGGGCAAATATCCAGTGGGGTGGTAACGCTGGATGCAAACAATAACGTACTAACCAGCAATCCGGCAGCAACATCCATACTGGGTAGCGAGCTTGTTCAGATGCGTGGGCGGCCGTTGGCTCATGAAGAGCAAGATAACAGTGTCATTGCCCAGTTCAGTGAGCAGGTGCGGATACCGCTGAGCACCCATGCCGATAAGGAGTGGTCGGCTGAAATCGAGGTGTTTGATGAAGACGGCAGACGATTTTTGTTCTGTCGCGGTACTGTGCTGCTGGATTCGTCTGATCAGCTTACCGGGCGCGTTATTGTCATTGACGATATGACCACATTGATTAGTGCGCAACGCGATGCTGCCTGGAGCGAGGTAGCTCGACGCCTGGCGCATGAGATAAAGAACCCTCTGACCCCCATTCAGTTGTCTGCAGAAAGATTGCGACATAAATTCAAGCACAAACTGGAGGGGCCGGATGTCGAGCTGCTAGATCGTTTGACCCACACTATTGAAAATCAGGTTGATGCCCTGAAGGGTATGGTAAACGCGTTTGCAGAATACGCATCTACGCCTAATCTCACGCTGGTTTCAACCAATGTCAATGAGCTGCTTAGAGAGGTATCGGATTTGTACAGCAATTCTGCCGATTCGGTAAAAATTAATCTGTCGTTAGGATCAAAGCTTCCGCAGCTTTCACTGGATAGGCCGCGAATGCGTCAATTAATTCACAATCTTATTAAGAATGCCCTGGAAGCCCAGCCGGCTAAATTACCCAAGGTGGTTACTCTGAAAACGCGCGTACGCACCTTGCGTGGCAATGATTCGCTGGAAATTCTGGCCGAGGATGAAGGCCCCGGATTTCCCCTGGATATCATGGACAGATTGTTTGAGCCCTATGTAAGCTCAAAGCCCAAAGGCACAGGTCTGGGTCTCGCTATCGTCAAGAAGATCGTGGAAGAGCATAATGGCAAGATCCGTGCGGAAAATCGCACTAACGGCGGTGCTGCGGTAGTTGTCAGCCTGCCTTATCCCTCCAGTTTGCAGCTTCGTGGAGATGCCGCATGAGTGAACGTTTTGTACTGGTTGTAGACGATGAACCAGACATTCGAGGTCTGTTACAGGAAATCCTGGAGGACGAAGGGTATGTTGTATCCGTTGCAGAAACGGCGGCCGTCGCGCAGGCGGCTATCGAGGAATCAGCTCCTGACCTGGTACTGCTCGATATCTGGATGCCTGATATGGATGGTATTTCTCTGCTCAAATCGTGGAAAAGCAAAGGCGCCTTGAGCTTTCCTGTGATTATGATCTCCGGTCACGGGACAGTGGAGACCGCGGTTGAGGCAACTCGTCATGGGGCAGTAGATTTTATTGAAAAACCTTTATCGCTCGCCAAGCTGTTGTTGACGGTTGAAAAAGCGCTGGCGACAGGCGTGGCGCCATCAGGCTCATCCGGTAAGCTGGCCGAAGCACCGCGGCGATTACCGTTTATTCTAGGTGTTAGTGACTACGTTAAACAACTGTGCGAACAGATCCACGAGCAATCCACTAAAACGCATTCCCTCTTATTATTGGGCGAATCAGGCAGTGGACGTGTGTTATTCGCGCAAAGCATTCACGATCGTAACCCCGAGCTTTCGGGGCGCTTTACTCAATTGCGTTGCGATACTTTGTCCGCCATAAATGCACACCGTGAGCTGTATGGCGAGGAAACTGCAGGTGCTGTCAGTATGGGGTTTCTCGAATCAGCAGCAGGTGGTACCTTGTTTCTTACTGATGTGGAATTGCTGCCGCCCAACGCCCAGCAATGTCTGCGGCAGGCGATCGAGCAAAAGGGATTTATCCGAGTGGGTTCAAACAACCGTGTGCCATTTCGTTGCCGTATGGTGTCCTCATCACGACAGGATCTGTCTCTGGCAATAAAAAGAGACAGCTTTGATCCGGTGCTCGCTCGTCTGCTGTGCTCGGAGACGATCTCGATAACACCTTTGCGAGAGCATCCTGAAGATATACCGGCGCTTCTTGAAGGCTTTGTTGATTGGCATGTTCAGGAGGAGGGTCTGCCTTATAGACATTTTACAGTTGCTGCGCAAAATCGACTGCGCAATCTTGACTGGCAGGGTAATCTGCTTGAACTAAAAAATCTGGTGCAGCGTGTCCTGTTGCTCGGCGGGCAATCTCAAATCGAAGCGGCAGAGATAAACAGCGTATTAGGGACCGCTGATACCAGCGATACCACACTTGCATTGCGTTATGATCTGCCGCTGAGAGAGGCGCGTGCAGATTTTGAACGGCAATATCTTTTGCGTTGTCTGGCAAAGACACAAGGCAACATCGGCGATCTTGCCAAACACGTTGGTATGGAACGTACTCATCTCTATCGCAAACTGCGTAGTCTTGAGATCGATCTGGACAAAGTCCGGGTATAAGAACCAATGAAAATTATCGTACTAGGCGCCGGTCAGGTTGGTCAGTCGGTTGCGCGAAGTCTGGCCGCCGAACAAAACGATCTTGTAGTAGTGGACACCAACGTCGATGCCCTCAAGCACCTTGAAGAGGTGGAAGAGCTGCAGACAGTTGTGGGGTACGCATCGCACCCGGAGGTTCTGAAAGAGGCAGGTGCGGAGGATGCTGACATGATCATTGCCGCTACCGATTCTGACGAAACAAATATTGTTGCCATGCAGATTGCCTACAGCCTATACAGAACTCCCAGCAAGATTGCGCGTATCCGCTCCGCTGAATACGCAAGAGAGAAGGATTTGTTCAAGAACGACAACATTCCCATAGATACTATTATCAGTCCTGAGCAGCTCATCACCGATCACGTTGAACGCATCATTGAGCACCCCGGCGCAATTCAGGTGGTGGATTTTGCAGATAGTAAAGTCAGACTGGTGGGTGTCAAGGTGCAGGAGGGTGCGCCGATGGAGGGTTGGCCCCTGTCGCACCTGAGTAAACTGCTTGGCAATATCGATACCCGACTGGTCGCCATTTATCGCGGTGCCAAAGGGCGAGGTGATGAGAAATCCTCTAACGGATCTACTGCTACTCGCCAGGAAAAAAATTCATTGCGAGGCGAAAATAAAGAGCCTGCGGAAAAACCCATAATTCCGGAAGGTAAAACGGTCATCCATGCCGATGATGTTATTTTCTTCATGGGAAAACGTCGTGATACAACCAAAGTCATGGCGCAGTTTCATCACGATGAGGTCAGCTGTAAACGCATCATGATAGCGGGTGGCGGTAACATCGGTTTGTTGCTTGCGCGTAAACTTGAAGAGCGCTACGAGGTCAAGCTTGTCGAGATGAATCTTGAAAGATCACAATATTTGTCATCCATGCTCAAACATACACAAGTGCATACAGCCGATGCGGCCGATCTTGATTTAATGAAGAAAGAGTATATCGAGGCCATGGATGTGTATTGCGCATTAACCAACGATGATGAGGCTAATATTCTATCTGCCATGCTGGCCAGGAAAAAAGGCGCGGGCAAGGTCATGTCTTTAATCAATCGTCCAGCCTATGTCGATCTTATAGAAGACGAGATGATTGATGTGGCTATATCGCCACAACAGATAACCATCGGAGCACTACTGACGCTAACGCGTCAGGGCGATGTGGTTGCGGTCCATTCGCTGCGTCGGGGCGAGGCAGAGGCGCTGGAAGGCGTTGCCAAAGGGGATGCAGACACCTCTCAGTTGGTGGGTCGTTGTATCAGTGATATCAAGTTACCAGAGAGTGCCAGCATTGGTGTCGTGGTTCGGGGTGACAAGGTGATGATTGCACATCACGATCTTATTATAGAATCTGATGATCACCTGATCTTGCTGATAACCGATAAAAGCCAGATAAATGGTGTAGAAAAACTATTCCAGGTGGGTTTCGGGTTTGTCTAGCATGTGTGAGCCAAACAAGTTGACGGACCGCTAATGTCACCTATACCCATTCAGCTTCGTGTGGTACAGCGTGTTGTCGGTGTTTTGCTGACACTGTTTAGCATAACGATGCTAACGCCCGTGCTTATCGGGCTTGTGTATGGCGATCCGTTCAATTCGCTGTCGCCTTTTCTGGGGGCGTTTACGGCGACGGTACTGGTAGGTTTATTGCTCTATCTGCCAGTTAAAAATCATGAGGCCGAACTTCGAATACGCGATGGTTTTTTAATCGTTGTTTTGTTCTGGGCAGTTCTGGGAATATTCGGTGGTTTGCCGTTCTATCTGTATTCACCGCTTGACCTGAACGTTGCTCGTGCCATCTTTGAATCCATGTCTGGGTTGACTACCACCGGGGCCACACTCATAGTCGGTCTGGATCTGCTGCCTAAATCCATCCTGTTCTATCGTCAGCAGATGCAGTGGTTGGGTGGCATGGGGATTATCGTACTGGCGGTGGCCATCCTGCCCCTCCTCGGGATAGGCGGACAGCAACTGTACAAGGCTGAGACGCCAGGTATTAATAAAGGCAAGCTGACACCACGCATAGCCAATACGGCCAAAGCTTTGTGGTACATCTATCTATGCCTGACCATCGCCTGTGCCTTGGCTTACTGGGCTGCCGGTATGAGTCTGTTCGATGCGGTTGGCCATAGTTTCTCAACGGTTGCCATAGGCGGGTTTTCCACACATGACAACAGTATCGGCTACTTTGACAGTACGCTGATCGAAATGATTGCCGTGGTATTCATGTTGATATCAGGTGTTAATTTCGCACTGCACTTTGCAGCAACACGCAGCTTTAGCGTAAGCCACTACTGGCGTGACGAAGAGTTCAGAACCTATATCTATATTGCGCTTACGCTTACCATTGTTACTTGCGGCTACCTGTATCTGACACAGACATCGGAGTTTAGCAAATCGTTCCGTGATGCCTTGTTTCATGTCGTCTCTATCGGTACCACCACAGGCTTTACCTCAGAGGAGTATTTTAACTGGCCAGGATTTTTACCAGTGCTACTTTTGTTTGCAAGTTTTGCAGGAGGATGTGCTGGCTCTACAGGCGGTGGCATGAAAGTGGTGCGCGTGCTGCTGTTGTTCAAGCAAGGGCAACGTGAACTGTTACGTATGCTGCATCCCTACGCTACGGTGGTTGTCAAAGTAGGCAAGACGACGATACCCCGCCACATGATCGATGTAGTCTGGGGCTTTTTTGCCAGTTATCTTGTGGTCTTGGCGGTCATGTTGTTGTTGCTCATGGCTGCGGGACTGGATCAGGAATCAGCGTTCTCGGCAGTGGTTGCCTGTTTAAATAATCTGGGCCCGGGCCTTGGTATTGTCGCTGCAAATTACTCAAGTCTGGGGGAGTTTGAGCTGAGCGTGCTGAGTGTCGCAATGTTGTTTGGTCGCCTTGAGATCTTTACCTTGCTTGTGCTGTTTACGCCTGCGTTCTGGCGGTATTAATGTCTGAGTCGGCCGCCAGTAAATGGAACGCGCGATATGCGTATTCAGGAAGTGGTATTCCTTCGCCATCACAGGTTCTTAGTCGGGGAGTACGTTGGTTGCCAGCGGCAAGTGCTGAGCACGACGGACAATCTGATGGCACTCGACAAGCGCTTGACCTTGCCTGTGGGAAAGCTGGCAACGCACAGTTTCTTGCTGAGCGCGGGTTCGGAGTAAGTGCCTGGGATATCAGTGATACCGTTATCTGTGAAGTCAAGGCACGCAAGCCGTTCATTTTGCATGATGCGGTGGTGCGTGATGTCGCTGCAGAGCCACCCGAGCCCGGCTCCTTCGATATTATTGTGGTATCACGATTTCTTGATAGAAAATTATGCCCGGCCATAGCTCAGGCGCTCAAACCACAGGGCGTGCTTTTCTACCAGACGTTTGTCCATGGACTAAAAAATACGGATTTTCTGTTGGCGTCCAATGAACTGCTATCGTTATTTTCCAGCCTTCATGTGCTGGAGTATCACGAACCTGCAAAAGATGCGCAAGGTAGGGCGGAAGCTCGATTGGTGGCTATGCGCAAATTGTAGAAGCGCTAGCCCATGAAACTGGGAATTGCAAGACAGGCAGCCATCATGACAACCACCATGGCCGTACCGTGTGACAGGCTATTTGTCGGACCTGTGGTATGACCTTTATCGGGCAGCCAGACAAGCACAAATGCCATGGCAGCACCTGCTACTACTCCTCCAAAGTGTCCCCAGAAAGATATTCCCGGCACCAGCAAAGGCAATGCGAGGTTGAGCACTACCAGTCCGAAAACCGGAGATTGTTGTGGACTTACGCCACGACCCCAAAGTGAAATGAACATAGCCCCTGCCAGTCCTAGCACAGCGCCGGAGGCGCCGAGCGTAGGTTGCATGAAGCCGAAAACCAGCACCGCCAGCGCACCACCGAACAAAGAGCCAAAGTACATCAGGCTGAAACGCAAGCTGCCAAAGCCTTGTTCCATTTGCGGACCCAGCATGTACAGCAGGTACATATTGAAACCGATGTGCAAGATGCTACCGTGGATAAAACCCGATGTCAGGATTCGCCAGTATTGTCCGCCTTGTATGTACGGTCCATATAGTAAGCCAAGGTCGGTGAGCAAGTCCTGTGTTGCAAACTGCCCGGCAAACAACAATACGTTGATAGCAATGAGTGTCAGCGTGACAGGGCAATCTTTTGGAAGTGACGGCATGGTTATAGACTCGAATTTATAGAAAGCGTTTGCCTACAGCCTGCATTTGCTCATTGGTTAACCGTGCGCCCATCTGCTGTACCAGAGTTGTAGCGGCAGCACCCGCAAGCCCTGCGCATTCAGGGAAGGGCAGGCCGTTTGTCAGCCCATGCAGGAAGGCACCGGCGTAAATATCGCCCGCACCATTCGAATCGATAGGCGTGACTTTTTCTGCCGGAATAGTGTGAAGCTGCTTTCCATCAAAAACTACGGCTCCCTCTGCACCCAGCGTGATGGCAAATTGCCTGGCGATGCCCTTCATGGCAGCTACTGATTCTTCGATAGAGTTGGCATCGAACATCAGTTTTGCCTCGTCTTCGTTGCTGAAAACCATGTCGAGGCCATCACCGATAATCTCCAGTAAGGGTTCCTTGAAGAATTTCACCATATTGACATCTGACAATGTGAGTGACGTTTTAACACCAGCAGCCTGAGCCACTTCACGTGCTTTGACAGCTGCGGCTCGAGCATTGATCTCCGGGACCAGATAACCCTCGATATACACGTATTGGGAATCTTTCAAGGCGGTCTCGTCCAGTTCAGCGACGCTGATCTGACGAGTAATACCCAGAAAGGTATTCATGCTGCGCTCGGCATCCGGGGTAACCAGTACGATGCATTTTCCGGTATGACCTTCATCCAGGGTATCTCTGGACAGATTAGTTTGAACACCACTGGCAGCCAGATCGTTCAGGTAATACTCGCCAGTCGCATCGTCGGCTACCTTGCACGAATAAAACGCCCTTGAACCCAGTTGGGCAACGGCGGTGATGGTGTTGGCCGCTGAGCCTCCCCCGCAAGGCCGTGACTTTATATGAAATAAACTCTCAAGAAGCTCATGGTGGCGTTCCTCTTCGATGAGCGTCATCAGGCCTTTGTCCACACTGAGTTCTGTGAGAAGGCTCTCGGGAATCTCGTATTCGAGGTCGACTAGCGCATTACCGACACCATAGACGTGAAACTGAGGCATGAATTTTCCAAAATAAAAGAGTTGAAGGACATTATCGCTGGTTGTAAGCCGGATAACTATCTACAATTGCACCTTTTGCACTTTGAGGTCTTCATGCGTACACACCCCTGTGGTGTTATCACCCGAGAGCAGCTGGATGAACAGGTATCGTTCTGTGGCTGGGTCCATCGTCGACGTGATCATGGCGGCGTCATATTTATCGACCTGCGAGATCATACCGGATTGGTTCAAGTGGTTTTTGATCCTGATCGAGCTGAGACGTTCGCTCTGGCCGAAGAGGTCAGAAACGAATTTGTCTTGCGCATAACCGGCAAGGTTCGCCATCGGCCAGACGGTACCGTCAATCCGGACATGACAACCGGCGAAATCGAAGTGCTAGGGCATGAGATTCAAATACTCAATCGCGCCGCGACCCCGCCATTCCAGCTCGATGACAGTAACGTCAGCGAAGAGAACCGGCTGAAGTTTCGCTACATTGATTTGCGCCGGCCAGAGATGCAGGAGCGTTTACGTCTGCGGGCACGGGTCGTTCGAGAGCTGCGTAACGCACTGGAGGGTGATGGCTTTATTGAGGTGGATACCCCCATGCTGACGCGCGCAACCCCTGAGGGTGCACGCGACTATCTGGTGCCTAGCAGGAATCATCCGGGCGAGTTCTATGCCTTGCCGCAATCGCCTCAGTTGTTCAAGCAACTCCTCATGATGGGTGGTATCGACCGCTACTACCAGGTTGCGCGGTGTTTTCGTGACGAGGATCTTCGTGCCGATCGACAGCCTGAATTCTCGCAGCTGGATATCGAGATGTCTTTCATAGATGAGGAAACCATCATGAGCACTATGGAAAGCATGATGACTTCCTTGTTCAAGGATGTGATGGACGTTGATCTGGGAAGTTTCCCGCGCATGAGCTATGCCGATGCAATGCTCAATTACGGTTCTGATAAACCTGATTTGCGTATACCTCTGGTACTGACTGAATTGTCAGATTTAGTGGAAGGGGTGGAATTCAAGGTGTTTGCCGAGCCTGCTAAAAATCCCAAGGGACGTGTTGCAGCGTTGCGTGTGCCTAACGGCAATACGCTGACTCGAAAGGAAATCGATGGCTATACAGAATTTGTAGGCCGTTATGGCGCTAAAGGTCTGGCGTACATCAAGTGCAATGACATCAAGGCTGGTGCTGAAGGTTTGCAATCGCCAATCGTGAAATTCTTTCCCGCTGATGTCCTGCAGGCCATCATTGAACGCACGGGTGCGCTCGATGGTGATCTAATCTTTTTTGGTGCTGACAAATCAGGTGTGGTAGAGGCCGCATTAGGAGCCTTGAGAGTTGAGGTCGGTAAGCGTATGGATATGGTAGAAGATGCGTGGCGAGCGCTCTGGGTTGTCGACTTTCCCATGTTCGAACACGATGAGCGTGAAGATCGCTGGCAGGCCTTGCACCACCCATTTACCGCACCCAGTGCAGCATCTACAGAAGAGTGGCAGGCACAACTGGATGATGATCCGGGCAAGGTGCTCTCACGTGCCTATGACATGGTGTTGAACGGTACGGAAGTCGGCGGCGGTTCTATTCGTATTCATGACACACAGATGCAGCAAAAAGCGTTGGATGTACTGGGTATCGAGGAGCAGGAAGCCAATGACAAGTTCGGCTTTCTACTAGAAGCTCTGAAGTATGGTGCTCCGCCGCACGGCGGTATTGCCTTTGGTCTGGATCGTCTGGTAATGCTGATGTGCGGTGCAGATAGCATTCGTGACGTCATGGCATTTCCGAAGACACAAAGCGCCAGTTGCTTGCTGACCAGCGCACCCAGTAGCGTAAGTGATCAGCAGATGAAAGACTTGCACATTCGGGCACGTGCCCGCGCAGCGTCTGGCGATGCGGGCAAGAAAGAGACCTGAAGGGGCCAGGGCTGTGAGTAATATCAGGCCCTTGTTCAAGCGTCCAGAGTCCGTGCTGGTCGTTGTCTATACCGTTGATCTGGATGTGCTGCTGATATGCCGAAAATCGCCTGAAGGTTTCTGGCAATCGGTGACGGGTAGTCTGGAGGCCTCCGAGAAACCAGCACAAGCGGCGCAGCGAGAATTAATGGAAGAGACAGGCATCGATGCCCCCGTAATCGACCATCAATCCTCCAGAACATTTCCTATAAAAGCGGCATGGCGCAAGCGTTATGCCTCTGGTGTAACAGAAAATCTGGAGCACGAATTCAGTGTGCAATTACCGACGCCTTGTGACATCAGGCTGGACCCTTCCGAGCATGTTGACTACTGCTGGTTACCGATAAGGGAGGCGATAGCGAAGGTAAACTCACACAGTAATCGTGCGGCGCTTAAGGCCATTATGGCTGCGGAAGCTTGAGTGGAAGTTTTTACGGTTTACTTGTCTGAGCTTCTGCTGGAGTTGCGACGAGTAGGCGGGTTGGGCAATTCAGTGACATCGAGTGGCATTGCTGAATAAAGTGTGTGGTAACGCTAAAGGGTAAAGCCAAAGGCGGCGTGATCAAGGGCTTTATTAACGCCATTTATATCGTATAGATGGCGTGAATAAATGATAAAATCGCGCCATGAGATGGATATGGCAACAACCTGGCTGGCCAGATTTTCATTATGAAAAGTCTGGATTCGAAGAACGGGAGCTTGAGTTTCGCATGAACTCGGAGCGTCTGGCTGGCCGCGTTGAGGCTTTGCCGAGGGCTTACCAAGACGATGCCACTATCGATTTGCTGCTTTCCGAGGCAATCACGACTTCCGCAATTGAGGGGGAAAATCTGGATAGAGATTCCGTCAGGTCTTCTCTTCTATCCATGATTACTTCGGACGTGCTACCGAATAACTCTGATCAAAAAGCAGCTGGGGCCGCAATGCTGCTAGTGGATGTTCGCGGGAAGTGGCAAGCATCACTAACGCAGGAACTGTTAGGTCAGTGGCAGTCAATGGCAATACCCGAGCAGCGCTACACGTCGGTTTTGCGAGGTGCTTATCGGAATGATCCTTCGCCCATGCAGATTGTCAGCGGGCCCTACGGACGAGAAAAAGTTCACTACGAAGCCCCACCAGCAGACCAAGTACCGGATGAAATGGCCAGATTCATTTATTGGTATAACCACACCAGCGGCGCATTGAATAAATGCAACAAGATGCCTGGGATTGCTCGAGCGGGGATTGCGCATTTATGGTTCGAGGTGATTCATCCCTTCGATGATGGGAATGGGCGAGTTGGTAGGGCAATTGCTGATCACGCACTATCGCAATCTCTTGGCTATCCAACCACGGCCTGTCTTGCCACGGCGATTGAGGGCGATAAAAAAACCTACTATTTGCAGTTGGAGAAAGCGAGTCAGGGAAGCCTGGATGTCAACATCTGGCTTGAATACTTCGCCGATACAGTCATTAAAGCTCAGCGAATAGCCAAGGAAGAAGTGGACTTTGTATTAGCTAAAACACGCTTTTTTGAGCTATTTGGTGATCAGCTGAATGATCGTCAATCGAGAATGGTGTCGCGTGTGTTTGCAGAAGGTCGTAAGGGCTTTGAAGGTGGGATCACAACTAGAAAATATGAAAATATTACTAAATGTCCCAACAGAACAGCAAGCCGTGATCTTGCGGATTTGCTTACCAAGGGGATCATCGTACCGCTGCCGGGTGGTGGCAGAACAACTCGTTATAAATTGGCAGTTGTTAAACCGGCAGAGTTTGTCATAGGGCAGAAATGATCTGTTGTATATTGAGGTTTACATTTATTACGCGCCACAGTTTGCCGGTGCATGGCAAATTCAAAAATTCAGGCTGCGATCGGAGTTAGATATAGGCCTTTGCAGTTCGATCGCTCGATAAGTACGAACCGCTACACCTATGCCCATCCTGATGCAGTGTGAAAGTGCGCTGAGCATCGCAGATTCACATTGGCATTGGTCAATCCGTGGGTGTCGCCATATGCTTGGACCACAGACTAAAGCGAAGCTGCCCTTCCTGAGTGTTTTGCCTGGCCAGATCCATGGCAGTAATTGCCGCATCCAGATCAGCAATCTCAGCTATTCTCCCCGACGAGACTATCTGCTTTGCAGCATTGAGTATGAAGCCGAGCTTAACAACTCTCTGATTATCGTATGCGATATACACTATGTTGAATAAGTCCCTGTCAGATGAAGTGCAGAAGCTTATTGACTCGAAATTAAGGCAACATCAGGTAACTCTACCCTAGTGTTGCATAAAATTTCGAGTCCAGAAGCCTCTAGAGCTGTATATAAGGCGCTGCACGGAATTTTTACTGGATTGAGCCTAGTCACTCTAGGTGAGATCCAGGAAAAATGAGTACAGCGCCTTAGATGCTGCTATAGAGGCAGCGAAGCGGTTCTGGGCCGGAATTTTATGCAACACTAGGGTCTAGAGTACACTGGCTCCGTCTACGGTTCTGCCGCTAGCTTCATCAACCGAGTTTTCTTGATTCGCTTACTGATCATCGCTGTAGCGCTGTTATATCCATTCATCATCTACTTTGGCATAGAGCACGTCTCGCCCGGGTTATTGGCTGGACTCCTCGCTGCAGTTGTACTCATGCGTGTATCGATGAGTAAATTAGCACTCTTTCACAAATGTCTGGCTGTGGCCGCAGTTGTTGTTATTCTTATACTCCACTGGTGGTTGAAAGGTGGCGCTGACAGCCTGAGGTACTACCCGGTAGCGTTGAACGGGGTGTTACTGATTACCTTCGGTCTGAGCCTGTTTAAAGAACAGTCGTTGATAGAAGCAATAGCACGCAATCGCGGTATGGATGTCGGTTCACATAACCTGCGCTATCTGCGTGTGCTCACAGCTGTGTGGACAGGTTTTTTTGCACTCAGCGTGCTCATCTCCTTTTTCACCGTCATTCATGGAGATCTGGATATCTGGCTACTTTATAACGGTTTGGGGTCTTACCTGTTGATGGGAGTCCTTATCGTTGGTGAAATAATCTTTCGGCATTTCTACAAACAACGACTCAATCGTTCAGCGTAAAAGACTCACCGTTCAAAATAACGGTAACCGGGAGTGTTCAGCTAGATGGTGGAAAGTTTTCAATTGAGGCATGCTCACCCGGAGTCAAGGCACTCGCACTAAAAGCACCCTTGGATTAGGCTCCCAGGGTCAACGCGCCCAGGTAACCTGAAGGGGTTGACAAGGTATGCATTCGCCACTGCTCTTTTTTCCAATCCTTATAATCTATCCAGATAAGCTCTGCCTGGGCCTCTGGTTCAACATTCACGACAAACTGATTGAGCGGTATGCCTAGTCCCAATCCAGTAGCCTTTACAAAAGACTCCTTCCTGCACCAGCAACTGTAGAACGATGCGTCCTGTTCAGAACGATGAATCGCGTGAATAGCCTGTCTCTCTGCTGGCGCAAAAAAATGATTTGCGATGTCCAGTATGTTTCGCCCGGGCTTGATCTGCTCAATATCAACACCGATGTCACTATGGGTGCTTACGGCAATAACAGCAAGTGATCCAGAATGCGAAATGTTGAACATAGCTCCTGATTCAGCCGCCTGGCCAGACAACATGGGTTTACCAAACTCACCTTTGCACAGCGTTATTTGATCGGCTGTGACACCGACGTGCTCTGCCAGCATTTCACGCAACAGCGCATGACATTGCACATATTGCCAGCGACGTTGGGCAGATCGGAACATAGAGGCTCGCCGGGTTTCAGTCTCACTGAGTAGCAAGTGCGCTTGTGCTTCCGGAATAAGTGTTCGCGATACATCGGCGACAATGACGGAGCAGTTGTCGGGAATTGCCGGTCGAGCTGCAAGCACTGAAATATGGGGTGAGCTCAGCACAGACCGCCATTGACCGCAATCACCTGCCGTGTGACATACGATGCGTCTGGCGACAGCAGAAACTTAACCACAGCTGCCACTTCCTCTGGTTTTCCTGCTCTACCCGCAGGGATTGCCTGAAGCAATTTTTCCATCGGAACATCTGTCACCATGTCGGTTTCTATTAATCCCGGAGCAACGCAATTTACTGTGATGTTGCGCGAAGCCAGTTCCGTGGCCAGCGCTTTACTCGCACCGATAATACCTGCCTTGGCAGCACTGTAATTGACCTGACCACGATTACCTATCATTCCCGACACTGATGCAATGGTGACAATGCGTCGGGGCTTGCGTGTTTTTATCAGTGGCATGACGAGCGGGTGCAGTACGTTGTAGAACGAATCGAGATTGGTGTGAATAACACTGTCCCATTGCTTTGGTCCAAGCATGGGAAAAATACCATCTGCAGTTATGCCTGCATTACACACAACTCCGTAGTAGACACCGTGCTCTTGTATATCCTGCTCCAGAGCTGCACAGGTAGCTTCCCGATCGGCAATGTCGAACCGTAACATTCGGGTTGGCGCACCAAGCTCAGCGATCGATTGAGTGGTTTCTATTGCCAACTCTTCGTTGTTAACAAAATGCACGACAATTCCATATCCTGCGGATGCAAGCTCGAGCGCTATACTACGACCAATGCCTCGGCTTGATCCTGTGACTAGCACCCAGTTTTCGGCGGCTTTGGCATTGTTCATAAGGTGATCTTCGTGGGTAAGTCAAATGTTGGCGGATCTAAGTAGAGACGGCATTGCGTATCTGTCACTGGCGTTAGCCGTAAATTGTAATCTGACAAGCGCACCTGTGTCTGAGGTTCGCTTAGAACTATAATAAGCATTTCCAGAACTTAGAAACAGCGACCAATGGATGTACGAATTGCCAGTTATACGTTAACCAGCGCTTGCGGTAAGGGACTGCAGGCGCTGAGTGATTCGCTGCAGTCACGGCAATCTGCACTTTCACCCAACAACTACGCCGATTCTTTTCTGGATACGTGGATAGGTCGTGTTGAAGGTATTGAGGAACATGAGCTGCCAGCGGCGTTTCGACACCTTGACAGCCGGAATAATCGCCTTTCGGATATGGCATTGCAGCACGATGGCTTCAGCGAAAGTGTGTCGTCGCTCGCAGAACGATTAGGGCCTGCACGTATAGGAATCGTACTGGGCACGAGCACCTCATCGGTGGGGAAAACCGAATCCGGGTACCGTGAGCTGGATGAGAGCGATCACATGCCGGCCGCCTACCAGCAGGCCAACGTTCATAACCCGCACGCGCCAGGGCACTACGTGGCTCAGCGCCTGGGTGTTACCGGTCCGGCAATGACGATCAGTACTGCCTGCTCCTCAAGCAGCAAGGTATTTGCTGCGGCAAGACGCTGGCTTGATTGCGGTATTGTCGATGCCGTGGTTGTGGGAGGAGTAGATTCGTTGTGCCTGAGTATATTGCACGGATTTGCATCACTTGAACTGATATCTGCAGAACCATGCAGACCCTTTGATCGCAGACGGGACGGGATTAATATTGGCGAGGCTGCAGGATTCGCGCTACTGGTGCGAGCAGAGGGGCCAACTGCCCTGTCAGACATACCCTTGGCATTAACCGGATCCGGTGAATCGTCAGATGCTTTCCACATGGCGCAACCCCATCCAACTGGGCAAGGCGCGGCAACAGCAATGTCAGCTGCACTCAGATCAAGCGCTCTGTCGTGCGATCAGATCGGTTATGTCAGCCTGCACGGCACGGCAACGCCTGCAAACGACCTGGCAGAGACAAAAGCATTAGCTACTGTGTTTAATCCGGAAACACCCGTATCATCTACAAAAGGCTGGACTGGTCACACGTTGGGCGCTGCCGGTATTACTGGGGTGATTGTCGCTCTGCAATCGCTGAGCCAAGGCTTTATACCCGGGACATTGAATTTGCACGAACCGGATGAGTCATTGGCGTTTCCTGTTCTCAGAGATAACATCGATAGGCAGTATAATCACGCAATGGTTAATTCTTTCGGATTCGGCGGGAACAATTGCTCGCTGGTCTTCAGTCGGCTCCTTCACTGATGCAAGCTTTCGTTGCTGGTGTCGGTGTCTGGGGGCCAGGGTTTTCAAACCTGGAACAATTTCAGATAGCGCTTGCCTCTGATGAGCCAATCCCGGCTGATGATGTGGTGCCCAGACCTGAGCGCATTGCATCCCGAGAGCGTCGACGAGCGCCATTGATGGTAAAGCTTGCCATCGAGGTGGCTGATCAGGCTTTTCAGATGGCTAAGCTTGATCCAGCACACTCGCAGTCTGTGTTTACTTCCGGTATTGGCGACGCCGACATCACCGACTATATGTGCAGAATTCTTGCAGGGCCGGACAAGCTTTTGTCACCCACAAAATTTCATAATTCGGTTCACAACGCCGCAGCAGGCTATTGGTCCATCAGCACAGCGTGCGAAAAACCGGCGACGTTTATTTCCAGTATGCACAACAGTTTTTCACTGGCCTTGGTAGAGGCGCTGGTACAAGTGACCTCAGACAACGTACCCGTGCTGCTGGTTGCCTCAGATCTGGCAATGCCTGAACCCATGCGCAGTATGCATACTATTGAAAGAATGTTCGGAGCGGCATTTGTATTGGTCCCTGCGTTAGTCCCTGCGTTAGTCCCTGCGGTGGCATCTGTGCTGGCCGCGAAGTCCACCGAACCGTCAGGCAATTTTTTTGAACGTAGCCTGTCGCTATCCTTGGCCTCGGCAAGCTCTAGCAGCACGCCGTGGCCTTCGGTGAACAAAAGCGCACTGGCATCACTTTACGACGCAAGCCCAGCTGCCAGGAGTTTGTGTTTTCTGGAAGCTCTATGCCATGAAGACGGGTGGAATGCGCGGTTACCTGTTTCCGATGCACTGATTGCCGAGCTATCGCTTACGGCATCCGCAGCGTCTCAACCAGCTCTATCCCGGCTTGGAGGTTGAACGATGAACCGGTGTGATGTCGTTATAGTGGGTGGTGGACTTGCCGGTCTATGTCTGGCCCGACAACTCCAGATCGAGACGACGGGGCTCAAGATTGTCGTCATTGAGTCGAGCAGTCATCCTGTACCAGTGGCTGCGCATAAGGTGGGTGAATCGACCGTGGAGATAGGCGCTCATTATCTGGCAGATACACTTGAGCTCAGGTCCTACCTGGATGCGAATCATCTAAAGAAATTCGGGTTACGCTGTTTTTTCGGTGACAATGTAGATATCGCCAAAGCTGATGAGCTAGGCGCGAGTTCGGCACTGCCCGTATCCAGTTATCAACTCGATCGCGGGTTACTCGAGAATCATCTTGTAGAAACACTCAGAGATTCCGATGTAGAAATTCACACTAGCACCCGCGTTAAGGACGTATCATTCGACGCCGATGGGACGGGTTACGTTACGTATCAACACAACGACCAGAGGTTTTGCGTTGGATCGCGTTGGGTCATCGATGCGACCGGCAGGCGAGGCTTGTTACGCAAGCAGATGAATCTGAAAATCGAAAACGGACTAAAAGGAAACGCGGTCTGGTTTCGTGTCGATCAGCGCATACGTGTAGACGACTGGAGCAACAATGCCGACTGGCAAGAACGCATTTGTCGTCCCGAGCGATGGCTCAGCACCAATCATTTTATGGGACAAGGCTATTGGGTATGGTTGATTCCCTTGTCCTCGGGGGCGACCAGCGTGGGCATTGTCGCCGATGCGAAGGCTCATTCAATTAAAAACTTTACCTCTTTTAACCGAGTAGAGCACTGGCTGAGAGAGAAACAGCCGCAGCTTGCAAAAGCTATTATGTCTGCTCTTGATGGTAATCAACCAATGGATTTTACGTGGGTGCGAAACTATTCCTACGGGTGTTCAGAAATGTTTTCAAGTCGCAAAAGTAAGCAGCAGTGGGCTCTGACTGGCGAAGCAGGACTATTTCTTGATCCCTTCTACTCGCCAGGCATGGATTTTATTGCCTATGGAAATACCTTTATTACCGACCTGGTGCGTCGCCAGAGTGAAGGTGAGAACATAGAGACTCGTAAGTTGATATACCAGCAGACCTACCTGTCATTCTATGAAAGCTCATTGCATCTTTATCGGGACCAATATAACGGCTTTGGTAATTTCAGATTAATGTCGCTCAAGACAATATGGGATTACTCTTATTACTGGAGTGTTCTTGGTCTATTGTTTTTTAATAAGGCCATTACTGATACCGACTTGCTGACAAGCAGGAGTGATTCGCTTGCCTCTATTCGTCAGGTTCATACGGACTTGCAGCAGCAATTTCAGCGTTTGGCGAAAAACGAACCTTTCGTGAACGCGAGCGCATCATTTATGGATCAGGCCGCCATCCCATTACTGCAACGCCTGAACCGGGAGCTAGCGGACAAGCTGGACGGTGTTGAGCTTGGAGAGCGCCTCGATGCAAACCTGATAGGTCTGCATCAGCTGGCCAGTAAGATCTCAACGGCGCTTGGCGATAAACAGCAGTCAGTAATGTCAGCTACTTTGATCCCTGAGTTATCTCAATGTCGCGCGAGTTAGGGTCCGTCCCTTGACAAATTGAGCGCCTGAGATGCTCAAGTTATAGCGGGACGGGCCCTTAGTGTTCGCGAAACAATAGAAGCGCATTTTGTCGGGTATTCATGGGGACGCCCATGCCAGTCGCTCAGCAAGGAGGGACCCGGGCTAATGATTAGCTATTTGACCGCCGCAGGCTATCGAACAAGGTCAATACAGCCTGACGTTGTAACTTGCCGGTTTCATTTCTTGGCAAAGAGTCGGTGAACATTATCGGCCGTGGAAGAAATACCGGGTCAAGATTCTCTCTGAGAGCTTCAAGCAATGAGTTTTTACTCGCGCCTTTAGCAACCACCAGGGCTGCCAGGCGATGGTTGTTTTTTGTTCCGGTTTTGGTGTCAGGATCGAAAACGATAGCATCGTCGACTTCTGGAATAGCGAGTAGAAGTTGATTGATTTGACTCAACGAACCACGCTTGCCTGCAATATTAATCAGATCCGACAATCTACCGTTGAGGCTGAACGTGCCGTCAGCCTGTACAGCGATGGAATCCTGCAGTTCAAAGTCTTCGTCAAGGTGAGGTGCTTTAACCCTTGCAAGACCGTCCGCACATTTTATCGTCATCGCAGAAAACAGCGTCCAGTTTTCATCTTGTGCGGTATAGCGCCGTGCGAGTGATCCCACTTCGCTACAGCCGTAAATTTCAATTACTTTTGCTCCAAAGCATTGCTCTACTTCAATTGCCAGGTTTTTAGCCATCGGAGCTGTGGCACTGAACACGCGCTCAACGTCAGGGAAATCAAGGCCACTGCCAAGCAGCGCTTTAAGATGCTGGGGTGTGCTCACAAGGCAGCGTGGCGCGGGCATGCGTATCAATGCCTGCTGTACATCATAAGGATAAAGCGGTTGCCCCGAGTGAATACAGACATCGGCTGACAGCGGGAGCATCACGGACAGCTCAAGCCCATACATATGTTGGGGCGGCACGGTTGCCAGCATATGTAAACCCGGTGGAGCGAGTGTCAGCATGTTCTCGATATTGATGGCATTACCCTGATGTAGCATTGCCCAGGTTTTTTTGTTCGGTTTCGACTGACCGGTTGAGCCTGAGGTAAACGAGATGGCTGCCAGTTGCTCATCATCAATCATCGGCGAGTCGGTCGCTTGCCCGGAGCTGATTGACAGTTGGGCGCTCAATTGTCTGAAGTCAAGCAAGCGAAGTTGTTCAGGCAAATCCTTTTGATCGCTGTCATGCACGACATACGAATCGGGGAATTGTTCTGCCAACGTGCGTAGCGTGGCCTGTTGTCGATTAGGTGGCAACAGATTGCACTGACCCGCACTGATGACCGCTGCCATTGAGCGTTGAAAATTGAAACGCTCCTTGCAAATATTAATCGCGTATCGATGAGCAGGTAACAGATCTCTGAGCGCGTGAATCTGTTGACAATACTCACTGACGGACACCGTGACACCCTCATCAGAGGCGATCAGCGAATCCGGTTCGCGACGAATTAGCGCAGAGCTTGTCAAGCGGCTATCCGGCACGATGTGTGTGTATGAATTCGCTCAGACTGCGAAGGTTTGTGAACGCGGCCTTGGAACTTTCGTCTTCCGCTTTCAACTGGACGCCGTATTGTTGCGAGATCGCAAGCGCAAGTTCAAGCGCATCGACTGAATCAAGCGCCAGTTCTCCGTCAAATAACCCGGCTTCAGGGGCAATATCAGCTGGAGCGGTGTCTTCAAGATTTAGCGTGTCTACCAGCAAAGTGGCTATTTCTGATTCGAACGGGGTTTGAGTGCTCACAAAAGACCCATAGTTGTATGTTAATGCGATGCGCAGGCTGTAATTCACTGACTTGGCAGCTGCTCGGTGGTGCAAGTTTAAACCGTCGTCGTTAAAACGGGGACCTCTCGCGAGAAAAGGTTTTTATTACAAGACAAGATCTTATAGAGAGTGGGTATTCTTTCAACGCGATCAATAGTGCACAACACTCTCCTTGATTTTCCTGAACACATCACGCGGTGGCTGTTCCATTGATATGTTAAGCTATTGATCTTGTTGTTGTTATCTCACATGTCCCAGCCACGCAAGGCAGATAATATTCACCCGGAATCATGAAGACGCGGCTGAACAGATATTGGCGTGCAATGGCCACAGGATTCAGTCTGATGTTGTTTGGGCTTGTAACCATCCTGTTGTCGCTCGTATTTGTCGTGCTTGTCAAATGGATTCGGGTTGACGAATCCGTAAAGCAACGTTGGTTGCTGGTTTCCATACACCGGTTGTCATCCGTGTATCTCAATATGCTTGAATGCCTGGGGCTGATGGATTTTTCGCAACAGGGTCCTTCATTGTCCTCGTACCGGGGTCATCTGATCATAGCCAATCACTCATCGCTGATTGATGCCCTGTTTATCATCGCCGCTACTGAAAACCTGTGCTGCATCGTCAAGACAGAGCTGTTGGGAAACCCCTTTACTCGTTATATTGTTAAGCTGGCAGGTTTTATCCCCAATCGCTCGGATACACTTTTGATCGATGCAAGTAACGCTCTGGCATCGGGTAGAAACTTACTGATATTTCCAGAAGGCACAAGAAACACCTACGATGACCAATTGGCATTCAAGCGTGGCGCAGCAAACATCGCCCTGACCACGGGCTGCCCGATAATTCCCGTGGTTCTCAGCATTCATCCAAGAGCGTTGGAAAAGGGTGGAAAGTGGTATGTGATTCCTGAAAAAGCGCCCAGAGTAGTCATGACAATTCATCATCCACTAGACACTCTGGACTACATTGACAAAGACAAGCCCGTTACCATACAGGCGCGTCAATTGAACTCAGGGCTGATACAATTTTTCCGTCAGCATATTACTGGCCACTCAGGCTATACGCCCGATCCAGGCAATGTGACAAGGTCTGAGAAACGGGCCAGCCCTTAGGGCCCGTCCAACCTGAGATACTCAATTTATTGTGGGACGGACCCTTAGCAGTATTCTGACGTAGAATATTAACTCCTTCGCCGATGTAAAGTGATAGAGATCAGGGTTCAATGAACTACACGGAAGACACCGTCCATGAGCAGCTCAAGGAGATTGTTGGCAAGCTATTCGAAGTGGATGCTACAGATGTCGTCGCTGAAGCGCGTCTTTACGAAGATCTGGATATAGACAGTATCGATGCGGTTAACATGATTATCGAGCTTCGGCGCATAACAGGTAAGCAAATACCCGCTGAGCTGTATAGGACAGCGAGAA
>Ga0209187_1000322_pt1 | contig 94573 bp, 75 predicted proteins | sample BantaG_FD_187430 | JGI IMG/M metagenome (GOLD analysis project Ga0209187, IMG submission 187430) | Marine algal microbial communities from Bantry Bay, Ireland - BantryBay_4 metaG (SPAdes) (version 2) | ecosystem: Host-associated > Algae > Red algae > Unclassified | place: Bantry Bay, Ireland...
AGCGCCCGCTCTAACGTTCCGACGCAAAAGTCCGCATCCATTGTATTTGAAACATCCCAGGCAAGTACATAGCGACTGTACCAGTCGATCACGGCAGATAAATACATATATCCACGCTGCATCGGAACCGCAAATTATGCGGGATTAGGCCAAAGGGCTAGGATCTGCGCCTCGTTCAGAGCGGCTGTGCTAGATAGGGTGTATGGCTCGTTGCGGGGCTTCATCTCACAGGTTCCCGGGGTTTCGCTTCGCTTCACCCCGCGCTACTTTCTGCCGTCCCTGCCGGGACTCTTTCCACGTTATTAGAACTGGGGTAACTACAAAGACAAGGGCTTAACTTAGTGCCCTTCTTGTCTGTCCGCATTCCCCATTCAGGAATCGGATAATTACGTACCAACCTGCCGTCGAAGCTTAAACATGGCCACACCCATCCCGATCGCGAAACCAGCATACAATCCGTAATGCCAGCCCATCACGCTGAGAAATCCCGCTTGATTGGGTGGGTCGATGATTTCCGAAAAGCCGCCCAGCAACCTCATCGGGGCAAACCAAGTAAGTAGGGCCGCGACCAAGAGCGAGCCAAGCAACGCGCCAAGAAAAGGATAGCGTAGGAAGCCGGCGAGGGATCGAAATGAGTTTTCGCCTTTGACCAGAAGCAGTAGGCAACCGCCAACCAAACCGGCAACAAATCCGGCCTGCGTTGCGAGGATGTTCACCTTGTACCAAAAGCCACCGTTACCATCCCAAGGCTCTATCCCTTTTCCATATAAAAAATAGTCGGCAGATATCCGGCCCGTGATTTGATCGTTCAAAAGTCCGTACAGGATGCCAAGCAGCCCACAGAGGATGGCAAAGCTATATTCACGCCATCTGGTTGCTTCCGTCCTCTTTCTCCAAAGGTCATAGCTGGCCATCAACATGAAAAAGACGGCGAGAAAACAGAGCCTTGGCCCAAAACCGATTCCCATAAACCAATGGAAAATATCCGTCATCTAAGCCCTAAACGATACGAAGGTGGCCACAACGAAGACTGCTCAGAAAAGAGGAAATCAAAGGGTGGAAGAGGTCGAAAACGATGGTGAGCCACCAGGGAAAACCGGTCAGCTAGGGGGAGAAAAAAGTGGCGGGAGAAGGATTCGAACCTTCGAAGGCATAGCCATCAGATTTACAGTCTGACCTCGTTGACCGCTTGAGTATCCCGCCGGATGCACAGGGCGTTGATTTGATAACCGAAAATGTTTCCTTGTCTACTCTTTTTCTACGTTTGAGGAATGATTTTCATAATCAGGCCCCCGAGCGGTGGCAAGTTGATGGAAAGACTGTGTTCCTGCCCCTGCCAAACACCTTCATCGCTCTCGATTGTTTCCGGATTCATGGTGTTTGATCCGCCATAAAAGTCGGAGTCACTGTTTAATACGATGGAGTAAGTTCCTGCTTCTGGGACCCCAATCCGATAGCGCTTGCGAAGAACCGGGGTGTAATTCAACGCGACGACGAGCGATTCATCAGCGGCTTTGTTTATCCGAAGAAACGAAATCACTGAATTATCCGCGTCTTGGAAGTCGATCCATTCAAAGCCTTGACCTTCAAAGTCGACTTGATGCAATGCGGTTTCACTGCAGTAGGTTTTATTCAAGTCGCGAACTAAGCTCTGGATTTGACGATGCCGATCAAAACCAACCAAGTGCCAATCCAAGCTTTGGTCAAAATTCCATTCTTCCCATTGGGCAAATTCACATCCCATGAAGAGCAATTTTTTACCAGGATGAGTATACATTAAGAGGTAGAGAAGACGTAGATTAGCAAACTGTTGCCACGGATCACCCGGCATTTTATTTACCAAAGATCCTTTGCCGTGCACCACTTCGTCATGCGACATCGGGAGAATGAAGTTTTCCGTAAAGGCGTAAATCAGCGAGAAGGTCAGGTTCCCTTGATGGTATTTCCGGAAAACCGGTTCCTTGCTCATGTAGTCCAAGGTATCGTTCATCCAGCCCATGTTCCACTTGAGGCCGAAACCGAGCCCGCCAATGTAGGTTGGTCGGGAAACATTTGCCCAAGAGGTACTCTCTTCTGCGAAGGTTAGTACTCCAGGTACTTCGGCATGGATCACTTCGTTGAACTGCTTGATAAATGCGATGGCTTCGAGATTTTCGTTTCCACCAAATTCATTCGCGACCCACTCCCCGTCTTCACGAGAATAGTCGAGATACAACATGCTCGCGACTGCATCAACGCGCAGACCATCGATGTGATAAAGGTCACACCAGAAAACTGCATTGGAAATCAAAAAGGACCGAACTTCGTTTCGACCGTAATTGAAGATCTTGGTGCCCCAATCTTTATGCTCTCCCATGCGTGGGTCTTCGTGCTCGTAGAGCGCGGTTCCATCGAAATGTCCCAAGCCATGTGAATCTTTTGGGAAGTGAGCTGGCACCCAATCTAAAATGACTCCGATGCCAGCCTGATGACATTGGTCGACAAAATACTTAAAGTCATCAGGGGTCCCGAAACGTGAGGTCGGGGCAAAATAGCCCACTACTTGATAGCCCCACGACGCATCCAAGGGATGCTCTGTAATCGGCATAAGTTCGATGTGCGTATAGCCGAGATCTTTCACGTATGGAATTAGGTCCGCCGCGAGCTCACGGTAGGTAAGAAACTGTTCGCCTGCATCGCCCTTGCGCTTCCAACTTCCCAAATGCACTTCATAGGCGGCAATTGGTTCTTCATACCAGTTGATCGTTTCGCGCTTTTTGATCCATTCGGCATCATTCCACTCGTAGGTACCGACATCATGAACCACTGAAGCCGTCCGCGGACGTAACTCAGAAGCAAACCCGTAAGGATCGGTTTTTTCGTGCAGCTCCCCTGCTCTATCGAGGATTTCAAATTTGTATAAATCACCAGAGGTAAGCGCCGGAATAAATAAAGCCCAAATTCCGCTACCTCCCAAGGTTTGCATGGGATGATGCCGCCCATCCCAGCGATTGAATTCGCCAATGATCGAAACCCGCTGGGCGTTCGGAGCCCACACGGCAAAATGCACCCCGTGTACCCCGTTAATTTCCATCAACTGCGCCCCCATTTTATTGAAGGCTCGGCAATTTGTCCCCTCCGCTACCAAGTGCTGATCCAGCTCGCTTAGCTGCAGCGGAAATGAGTATGGATCGTGCAGGGTCCAAGATGCATCGTCAAACCCCGTCATCTTAAACTGGTATTGATTCTCCGAGGGGGTCTTGAGTGCTATCTCGAACATCCCGTTCGCATGGATTTTGGTCATCTGAACTGGGGCAGCGCCCTCACAGATGAGCTCGACGGACTTGGCATACGGTTGAAAGCTTCGAATCAAGGATGATTCTGCGCCTCCATCATTACCATGCACTCCCAGCACATCATAAGGCACCGCACAGGTGCCATTGGAGATCGATTCGAGATACGGATTATGAGTCATATACAGCTTTCTGCCTAAATGAGTTACGTGACTCGCATAATTCACTTTTTACGGGAATAATCACAAGTAAATAACGCGACTTGCAACAACTTCAGGAGTAGGTTAGCCACCCGCCATGGATTTAACCCCACATTTCCAGCTTAGAAAAGATGTTGCCCAAGCAAAACGCGTCGTGATCAAGCTCGGTACACGCGTTTTGGTGCAAGCCAATGGCCGGCCTAATAGGAAGCGAATGGGCGCGATTGCGCACCAAGCCGCCCTACTCCGTCGTGCCGGTCGGGATGTTATTATCGTTTCATCTGGAGCGGTTGGTGTTGGAATTGACGCCCTTGGCATGACCAAACGGCCAACGGACCTGGCTGACTTGCAAATGGCGGCGGCGGTTGGCCAATCCCGTTTAATGGCTCGCTACGACAGCTTGTTTCAAAAAGAGAAATGCCCCATCGGCCAAGTGCTGCTCACACATAGTGATTTGAAACATCGCAAGCGCCACCTCAATGCCCGCAACACTATGTTAAACCTGCTTAGGCATGGCGTCATCCCCATCGTAAATGAAAACGACACCGTGTCGGTAGACGAAATCAAGGTCGGTGATAATGATGTCATGGCGGCGTTGGTCAGCATACTTGTCGACGCCGATGCACTCCTCCTCATGACCTCTGCGGATGGCCTTCGAGAGCCAAACGGCGCGGGAAAAACCAAACGGGTTCCGTATATTCCCAAGCTGAACAAAACGATTCTTGGTCTGACGCATGGCAAGGGGTCTGATTTATCGACCGGTGGCATGGCCTCGAAGCTTGAAGCCGCCAACATGTTTTGTCGCACCGGAGGCATCTCATTAATTCTCGACGGACGTAAACCGAGCCAAATTGAAGCGGCCTTAGCTGGAGGCGATAACGGTACCTTGATGGCGCCGGACAGCTCGGCTCGGACAACGCGCCGTAAGAATTGGATCACCTTTTTCAATCGTTCCACTGGAAGCATTCACATTGATAGTGGCGCGGTAAAAGCGCTTAAAGCAAATGGTAAAAGCCTCCTACCGATCGGGGTCAAAAGAGTAGATGGCAAATTTGATATTGGATCAATGGTCGAGATTGTCGCGCCAAATAAAGCGGTCATTGCCCGTGGCCTCACCAATTATTCTAGCCAAGAAATTGACCAGATTAAAGGCTGCCAAAGCTCGGAGATCGCCAAACAACTTGGTAACCGTAACTCGGACGTTATCATCCATCGTGACAACCTTGTGCTTGAAGATTAAAGCACTAGGTTCCACCCAATAAATAAGAACACCACATTTTCCAACCGGCATCCCCTTTTAGAAAGTACATCGTTATGAGTCTCGAAGCTAAAATCCATCTCGTCGGCAAACAAGCGCTACTCGCATCACGCGCCCTTGCTCTTCTATCCTCTGAAGAAAAAAATCTTATCTTGGAAGCGATGGCCAAAGAGCTTGAAGATGATCGGGATCAGATCATTGACGCCAATAAAAAAGATCTCTTCAATGCGGCCGAAAAAGGCCTTACCGGTGCCATGCTCGATCGCCTCACCCTCACAGACGACCGCTTTGAAAACATGGTAACTGGGGTGCGCCACGTCACCAGCCTACCCGACCCCGTCGGCTCAGAAATCAAAGCCTGGACCCAACCCAATGGGATCGACATCTCCAAAATTCGGGTTCCGATTGGAGTCATCGGGATCATCTACGAGTCGCGTCCGAACGTAACGGCCGACGCGAGTGTGCTGTGCTTTAAAACCTCGAATGCGGTTATCTTGCGCGGCGGTAGTGAAGCGTTTCACAGCAACCAAGCGATTGCACGCAGCCTGCAATCTGGTGGCGAAAAAGCCGGGCTTCCGCCACACAGTATTCAACTTTTGCAGACCACCGATCGCGCCGCGATCAAGCCTTTGGTTCGTATGGACGAGTACTTGGATTTAATCATCCCACGCGGTGGCGAGGGCCTGATTCGTTTCGTGACCGAAAATGCAACCGTCCCTGTGATCAAGCATTACGATGGCATCTGCCATGTCTATGTCGATAAAGCAGCCGACACGAAGATGGCCCTAGACATTATTGAAAACGGAAAATGCCAGCGCCCAGGCGTCTGCAACGCGGTGGAAACGGTGCTGGTGCATCAACAAATTGCGGCTGAGTTCCTTCCAGAACTCAAAGCTCGTTTGGCCGATGTCGAAATTCGCGGTGACGCAACCAGCCAAGCAATTTTGCATGGGATTTCCTCGGCCACGGAACAAGACTGGAAGACAGAATACCTCGATCTGATTCTCAGCCTAAAAGTCGTCGAAGACCTGGCCGACGCGACGCTTCACATTAACACCTATGGCAGCAAACATTCAGATGCGATTATCAGCCAAGATGCCGAAGCGCAGAAGGCCTTTATCGCCAACGTCGATACTGCGGCAGTGTTTGTGAATGCCTCTACCCGATTTAACGACGGTGGCGAGTTCGGCTTTGGCGCCGAGATTGGCATCAGCACCGACAAGTTACACGCCCGTGGTCCTATGGGACTCGAAGAGCTCACCACCTATAAATATGTGGTGACAGGCACGGGGCAAATTCGCGCTTAATCCGTCTGCGGGACTCGGCAGCCTAAGCGCAACAGGCAAATAAAGTCGTGGCTCTAGGGCAGCTCACTCATCTCGTAGAGTTTGCCGGAAAAGGTAAGCACCATCACCTTGTCGTGTGCGTCTAGGCAAAAGGCATTTGGCTTAAAATCCGGCATACTACTGGGACGCGTAAACACCACGCTGGAAGTCATTGGGCTATCCTCAGGATCGAGGGTCCAAATGGTACCGAAACCCCAATCTCCAAATACGTACTTCCCTTGGGTGAACACGCCACCCGTGATGCTAATGCCTTTGGCACGTTCGTACTGAAAGACCGGATCCTCGACCACTAGGCCCGCTGGCGGCGTGTTGGTATTGACGACAAAAGCCTCGCGGCCCTCCCGCCAATTCCAGCCGTAATTTTTACCGGCTTTAATCACGTTGATTTCCTCCCAGCGTTCCTGCCCAACATCTGCCACCCAAAGTTCTTTTGTCTCAGGATGAAACGCGGGCCCCCACGGATTACGCAAACCATAAGCAAAGATTTCCTGGCGCGTCCCAGGATCATCGGTGAATGGATTGTCGGCTGGAATCCCGTAGGGCAATCCGTTCTCTTCAGCATCGACATTTATCCGCAATATCTTCCCATTGAGCACAAAGAGGTTTTGCGAGAGATTATGAGGGCCGTCACGCTTGCCTCCATCTCCAACACAGATCACCAACATGCCCTGGGGATCAAACAAGATGTTGCCTGAATTGTGATTCCAATACGGCTGGCGAATTTCTAGCAGAACCTTTTCCGAAGTGAGATCCGCTTGGTCGGGATCGTTTTCAGAACAGGTCATTTCACTGATCACCGAGCGCTTCGGTTCCTGCATGGTGTAGTAGATAAAGAAGCGTCGGTTCGTTTTATACTCCGGGTGAAATGCGAGTCCGAGCAACCCTTCTTCGAATGTATTCTCTTCCATCTCTCGATCGGAAATATCGAGAAAGGATTTGATCACGTTGCTGCTTCGATCCTTCGGCAAGATAACAATCTTGCCACGTTGCTGCACCAAAAATTCACGTGGCGTTTCCTCTGGGCTGAGTACGAGATCAACCGGTTTATCGAATTTAACATCCGGCCATAACGGGTTCAGGGTAATTTTATTTTCGGAGCTCGACTGAGCTTTGAGGTGTAGTGGCAATGACAGGGTTGCGACGGCGCAAAGAAGAAGGGTTAATCGGGTCAATTTCATGATAAATCCGGATAAATAATTAGAGGGTAAATAAGTAAGAAAGGACGAAAAAAGGTGGCGCGACGGCTACGAGCTCGTTCTACGTCACAGGGCTAGAACAGGGCTAGAACAGGTTTTGGGGATGCCTGCCTTTGGGTTTGTGTGAAGATGACGGTCAATCATTCTTCACCTGTTTGTTCATCTTTCACCTGTTCTTCATCCTTCACCTGTTTTTTCACCTCACCAAAAAGCTTAAAGGTGATGAAGGTCATTACGCTCAAGGGGAGAGCGATTTCGATTCGACCAAAACCAACCGCGATGCCCACGGCACCCGTTGTCCATAAAGCCGCTGCTGTGGATAAACCACTCACATCCGACTTATATTTCAGAATCGCACCGCCCCCAATAAACCCAATGCCAGTAACGATGCCAGCGATGACTTTGGACTGAGCATTCTCATCCCCAAAACCGGACATGGCTAAAATGGTGAAACTACATGAGGCCATCGCGACCAATGGAAAGGTACGAAGCCCCGCCGAATTCGCTGCATTCTCTCGATCCCATGCGGTGAACAGGGGCAATAAAAACGCGACCAACAACTTTAAAAGATCACCAAGCAGTTTTTCCGAATCAAAATTAAACAGTTCCATAAATTTTTGTCTTTAGGTTTTTAGATAATAAATCTGGAAATGAAACAAATCGAAAGAGGTAGGAACAACCTTTCCCGTTTGATCCGAGATTCAGAGGGCGTCGATTTGAAGGGGTGACACGCGGCAAGCTTCAGGGCATCCCATCGTCAGATTTGGGCTTCTTGAAAAACATATAATATCCTGCCGCCGCGATAGCGCCCAAGACCGCCACCAACACGGCTAATTTCACAAGCCAACCGACCGCTTTAATTACCAACCAAATTGCAATCAACCCAGCCACAGCCAAAAGCCCGAGCTTCCATAGAGAATAGTTCTTCATGCTCGCATCTTAGTCGGTATCCACGGATTAAGCAACCGACTGCTTGAATCTAGACCACATTTCCGTCACAGATTTTTTATGACACAATCGGACGATTCTCTCCGCATCGGCATCATTGGCGCCGGGCAAAACACGATTAAACAGCACATCCCGCGCTTGCAGGCAATTGATGGCGTCACCATCCATTCGGTCTGCAACCGCTCTGTCGAAAGTGGTCAGGCTGTGGCAGACCAATTTTCCATCCCACATGTGCGTGATTCCTGGGGCCAAGTCATCGATGACGATGAAGTCGACGCCGTCCTCATTGGCACCTGGCCCAACATGCACAGTACCCTGAGCATTGAAGCCTTGCAGGTCGCTAAACACGTGCTTTGCGAAGCGCGCATGGCGATGGATTCCCGCGAAGCCCATACCATGTGGGACTACGCTCGAGGCAATCCAGAGACCATTGCCATGGTTGTCCCCTCCCCCTTCACCCTGCATGTCGACGACCGAATTCGCGAGCTCCTCGCCGGCGGGGCCATCGGTGACCTCATCAACCTCGATATCTCCGCTGTCTCAGGCGAATTCTGCGATCCAGAAACCGAAATCACCTGGCGACAGCAACGAAAATATTCCGGCAACAATACCCTGACCCTCGGAATCTGGTATGAAGCAGTCTCGCGTTGGGTCGGACATGCGAAGTCCGTACAAGCCCTTGCGAGTACTCAGGTACGCCTTCGGCCTGACGGGCAAAAAGGGAAAGCCGTGGCCGATGTGCCGGATCACCTCGATGTCCTTGCCGAACTCTACTGTGGTGCCAGCGCACGCTTCCGTTGCAGCACCGTTCTCGGCATCCCTCCAGGCATGCGCAACGCCGCGGTGCTCTACGGCACAGAAGGCACCCTCATGTATAGCGCCGACACCAACCGCCTCTATTTGGGGAAGCCTGGCCAAGACGAAATCGTCCCGATGGACACACCCGGCACCGCAGAAGACGCCTGGTGCGTGGAAGAAGAATGGATCTCCGCTATCGCAGGGATCGAACCCGTCCGTCACACCACCTTTGAAGAAGGGGTTCGCTACATGGAATTCACCGACGCAGTGATGAAAAGTAGCCGCAACGGCAACCGCATCCAGCTTCCCCTCGAACTTTAAGCCCTTCACCGCCTTTCACCTCGGCTCATTCCGGTCAGATTACGAAACGAAAATCATCGGAAATCAGGCAATCACAACCCTCTCAGCAAATGAGCTGAAGAATTTTTAGTTTTCTCGCTTCATAGCGTTGACAACGAAACATTTATCCCTATTTAAAGTGCCGAACACTTTAAGACGCCCCCATCGTCTAGTGGCCTAGGACTCCGGGTTTTCATCCCGGCAACAGGGGTTCGAGTCCCCTTGGGGGTGCCACTTTTGGCCCCGTAACTGGAAGCAGTTACGGGGCCTTTTTGCATTTCAGGCAACGGCTAAGTAACAGCAATAGTAACAATATGTCATGCAGCAATGGCACTTAGATAAGTGGTCCAGCCTATTTTCTGCGATATGTGACATTGTGGGAATCCGCCCCAACGTGGGCGGGATATGGTAGCCCGTGTGCAAGGCCGCGAAGCAGCCGCAGCGCCGGGTTTAGTGCAGACCTAAGAGGCAACGAGGGGTAAGCGTTATATTGTGAGAGAACCCGAACCGAGGCGCAGAACGTATCCCCGCCCAGTTTGAATCTTGTTTATATCCTGTAATGAGCGAAATCCACTAAAACGAAGGTCCCAAAATTATTAGGCATCGTATATCATACGCCTTTCATCCGGTTGGGTGTCGCCGCTACGCGGCTTAGAGGCGGAATCCGCCGGGACCACGGCCTCCTCACTTCGTTCGTCAACCATGGCTACAATGAGTCAGCGCTACGCGCCTTTAACCGTCTAAACTTGCGCTCATTTTTGATACAAATCGGCTTATCTAAGTGCCATTGATGTCATGCAGATTGACCCCACTGGATTATCGACTTGATTATGCCCTTGATGAAGAGGAATTAAGCGACATCGCTGAAGCGGCTATTCGCAGTGACGAGCTTGGCCATGAAAGAGTCTTCATTCTGTTCGGGCTTCCGGGTGATAGGCTCGATACAGGAGCTTATGCCTCCGCACGCAAAGGGGCTGCGGTACGTATGTACCGGAAAGACGGCTCAGGGCAGTAATAAACTTTGGCCGGATGCAGGGGCTATGTAAAGAAGTGCTCAGCAAATTTCACCACGATAGGTGTTTCCTCCTGAGCAACTAATAGGCCAGGAATTTCGTCAAGCTCTGTCAACACTTCGTTTGCAAAATCCCGCTTTTTGCCGGATGCAGGTAATCGGCTAACCAGCAACACTTGCTCTGGCCGATCCTTGATGTCCTGCCATCGCGAAAGGCGTTTTTGCCAAGCATCCACCTTTTCCACAATCCGCTGGGTATCTTTCAAATCAAGGTTCAAAGGACGAATTCCACCTTTGGGCCTCTGAGCATCGGGTTCCCGCGCGACGAGCGATGTCTCGCTGTCCAACACCCCGCGTTGGCGGGTCTGAACAAAGGTAAGGCGCACACGCACGAATTCGTTTTCAAAAACCCGCGCTTCAAAATGACCGGTGAGCTTCCGTTCCTGCAAGGTCAACCGAAGTTGATTCGTCATATGCGCCTCAACCTGTTCTCGTTTTTCAGCAAAGCTTCGTTCTACATAGTGGCCAAACAGCTTCTCCAACTCTTGGTTCGGATCAGTAGCCATGACACTCCGGGCTGGGCTGAAATGAAACAGCCCTTCTCGGGTATGGATCAGCCCAATGAAGGCCTCCCGTCCGACAAGTGGTTCTAGAACCGCCTGTCCTGCCTTCCAGCGCGGATCGTGTAGTATTTGCTTCACGCGCTCCAACTCATTTCGGATCGCCTTCCGCCCTACCCGAAAGGGCTCCAGCACCTCTTTAAACTCTGGCAAGAAATGCGTAACGCGTTGGGTTTTTGAGGTCCCTATCTTAAACCCAAAAAACATGATCTCAGGGCAATGCAATACCACCCCGAGATTGATAAATTCCTCGGTATCGGGGTACGGCATAAAGCGTACCAAGCTATAATTGCAAACGGTTAATTTCATGGGTGTTCTGGAGTGCAGAAGCGGTTGGTCCCACAGCAGTCCCTTGTCAAGGGTGGCATAAATGCGCGCGATGTAAAACTCTGGTAATCCATCCATTTCAAACCAACTTTCTGGCAAACCATCTAAAATCTCCCGAACTTGGAGTGGCTTTTCGCGCATGGCGTTTAGCCGTTTGATAAATGTTAGGGCACCATGCAAGTGACGCGGTCCCGAGAGAATCCGACCTGTGAAGCGAAAAGCAGAGCGCTGACGCAGGGCCTAGCGGGGGCGCGTGGCATTGACATTTCAGATCTCTATTCTAGATTTTGGTATGCAAAAAGAAGCCGATTCCCCAGAAGAAGACGCGTTGGAATTTCACGATGTATTTTCACAGATCCCTGAAGAGCAGCTAGACCAAGCTTTGGATGACTTGATGGCTTTGGTGATGCGTAAAAAAGCCGACAAGGCTAAAACTTCGGAAAAACAGTAAACCAAAGGCACAAACAGATGGATCAGGAAGAGCCGGAAGAGGAGCAGGAGAACAAGACGGCTCCGAAGGAAAACACACCACTGGCCAATCTCTGGACAACCATGTTGCAGGATGGCGGGGTTACGATTGATCGGTTTGCTGATGCGAATGCAACGGCATCGGACATTCTATCGTAGCTTATGTAGGCCAATGCAAAATTTGCTGGTAGGCGCGCAAAAATAGAGAAGGTGTCTGACATCTTACGTTTCTAGCTATGCGAATCCAGAGCTATACGAATGGTTTCTCAAGCACTCTCGGAAGTAGACGCTTCATACGGCTTGGCCTTGGCCTTGGCCTTGACCTTGACCTTGACCTTGACCGCTAGGTGCGAGGTGAGGCCGAGAACGTCAATCCCTGTTTACATACCCACGATATAAGATGCCGACGGGGACGTCGGCGCTCCCAGGCTCCTCGTCCACATTTCTACCGCGGCTTTTCCATCCATTCCTCTGCTTTCCTCTGTCATCCTTGACCTTGACCTTGACCTTGACCTTGACCGCACGGTGCGAGGTGAGGCCGAGAACGTCAATCCATGTATACGCCCACGATATAAGATGCCGACGGGGACGTCGGCGCTCCCAGGCTCCTCGTCCACATTTCTACCGCGGCTTTTCCATCCATTTAGAGAAGGTGTCTGACACCTTACGTTTTCACCACTGGCCAATCTCTGGACAACCATGTTGCAGGATGGCGGGGTTACGATCGATCGGTTTGCTGATGCGAATGCAACGGCATCGGACATTCTATCGTAGCTTATGTAGGCCAATGCAAAATTGCTGGTAGGCGCGCAAAAATATTAAAAACTTAGCCCCGAACCTCCTCCCGCAAGCTGGGGATCTTCGCAGAAGGTATCAGGGCAGATTTAGTTTGCGAATCCCTTCGTGGCAGGATATTTTGTACATATGTCTAGTCTGGCCACCCTTGAAAAAGCGGTCCTGGAGCTTTCTGCAGAAGAGCGCGCCCATTTGATCGACCAACTCCTTAACAGCATCACTTCTGTTGATGATTCACTCCGGGAGGAGTGGATCCGCGAATCAAACGCTCGCATTCAGGCGTACCGTGAAGGAAGAATCGAGGCCATCGATGGCGAAGAAGCGATTGCGAGAATTCGCAATAAACTTTCAGAGTGAACTATCAGAGTTAACTATCAGAGTGAACTATCAGAGTGAACTATCGCATTCTTTCGCCCGCCCTGCGGGAACTTGCGAGTGCGGCTGAATAGTACGAAGCGCAATCAGAGGGATTAGGTGCTCGGTTTCTTCATGACTTTGAGCTGGGAATGGAAAGGGTCATTCAATTCCCGCACTCCTGCCTGCTTCTGGAGGGCGATTTTCGGCAAAGCCTTTTTGCCCATTTCCCATACGCGACTATTTATACGTTTGAGGATGAACAGGTTATGGTGGTCTCGGTCTTCTGTCTACATCGCAAACCGTATTTATGGTCCGAGAACGTGGAACAGGATCCAATTCCTTAATATGACATGAAAACAACCTGGATAAAATTTAAGAACCAAACCTGCTTCAAAGAAGAACCTTGGATCTGAAGTTGGGATGAAGCAATAACCGGATCGGGCTGGAAGCGAACCGGTTTGCTTACAACACTATATGCCTTTGGAAGGGATGGTACAGACCGGCCTCTGCTACCGCCCTGAGGCGGGACGTCTCAGCCACTTCGCCGGGCAAAGCTTGACGAGCGAGTCTGTATATTTTTGAGGCGGGCTAGTCCTTCGGGCTGACTTGTGCTAGATCACCAAGGTGCCAACTTATTTACATGCGATTGAAACCGTTTCCCCGCCTCACCGTCTCGAGCAGCAACGTATTCGCGATGTCATGCTCCAAACCATCGGGAACCTCCCCGAAAGTGATCGAAAAACACAGCGATTGATCCGCCTCGTGTATGATCAATCGGGCATCGAGACACGACACTCCATTTTAGATGATTTGGATTCTAGGCGGGATGGCACCCAGCCCGGTTTTATCTTTCAGAATGATGGAACGAGCATGTGCTCGCCCGATTCCCAAGCGCGGAATGAGCGGTATGCAGCCGGCGTGAATCAACTCGGGGAACGCGCGGTCCAAGCCTGCTTATCTAAGGCAGCGACACAGGCCGAGGCGGTGACACATTTAATCACCGTATCCTGCACCGGTTTCATCGCTCCTGGGCTCGACTGCCATCTCATGGAACGTTTCGATTTGCCCCGCACCGTCTCGCGCCTGCACGTCGGATTCATGGGTTGTTGCGCCGCCTTCCCGGCTCTCCGCACCGCAAACGATATTTGCCAGGCTGACCCCGACGCTCTGGTCCTCGTGGTCTGTGTTGAATCCTGCACTCTCCACTTAAAACCTCGGTGTGACACCGATAGCATTATTTCCGCCTCGGTCTTTTCTGATGGAGCTGCCGCCGCCCTTGTTGGCGCAAAAAAACCGAGCTCCCCTGCCCTTGAGTTGTCTCAGTTTGCTACCGCCCTCCTGCCTAGCACAAAAAGCGATATGGCCTGGTCAATTGGGAATGAGGGATTTGAAATGGTCCTCTCATCGTATGTGCCAAAATTACTTGGCAGCCAGATTTTGCAGACACTCGCTGCGCTTTATTCGTCAGGAGAAATTGAAGCAATTCAAGACAATGGAGCTTGGGCAGTGCATCCTGGTGGGCGAGCCATTTTGGATCATGTGCAACGCGCCCTCGCCCTATCGCCTGGAGCCTTAACCGCCTCACGGAATGTCCTGCGAGACTACGGCAATATGAGCAGCCCGACCATCCTGTTTGTTTTGAAACAACTTCTCGAATCCCCCGAGCTCGCTGGCGATCAAACGGACATCTGCGCTATGGCCTTTGGCCCAGGTCTAACTCTCGAATCAGGCATCTTCAGAAAGGTGCTACCCGCGTGATGTCATTCCTGGCTCAGCGCGATACTACGTCAATCGAGCTGATGGATGATCCGAATTGCGATTCAGAAAAACTGATTCGCACCTACCAGCAGTTTCGGTCCATCAACCGGTATTTCTCCGGTTGGCGGCATATCTACACTCAGTATATTCGGCCGCTCTGCGAGCAAAACAAAAAGCCAACCCGCTTACTCGATGTGGGATGCGGTGGGGGCGATATCTCCCTCAGTCTGCACGCATGGGCCAAGGCTGACGGGTTCGATTTGGAGATCACCGCAATTGACCCTGACCCCCGTGCCATCGACTATTTCCAGTCCATATCTCCACCGGAGGACATCTCCATTGCGTGTCGCTTTCTAGCCGAGCTCGTAGCCGAAGGACAATCCTTTGACGTCGTCATTAGCAACCATGTCCTGCATCACTTAACCATGGATGAACTGCAGGGCCTTGTCACAGACAGCATGACCCTCGCGCAAAAGATGGTGATTCATTCTGATCTTCGGCGCGATCGATTTGCTTATTGGGCCTTTGCTTGCCTCACTCCTTTTTACCGAAATTCGTTTATCATTCCCGACGGCTTATGCTCCATTGGCCGGAGCTTTCGGCCTGAAGAGCTCATAGATGTACTCGGCGCAGAAAATGGCTGGAAAGTCATTAAGCGCCCCTTTGGACATCAACTCGCCCTTTGGCATAAGGGTTCAGCTTGATTCAAGGCGCTTCACATATTTTCATCTAGACAGGGATTCGGAACAACCTATATATTTGGCAGTATGAGAATAAGGGCGCATCATCCCAATAGCCCGAAACCGAATAACTGAACCAAATCGCATGAATTAGTCCTCATGCATTAATAGAATATGGCCACTACATCGAACTCCCTTTTTCACCGCCCTTGGTTTCCAGGATTGATCCTTCTTTGCGCGACCTTTGTCGCCTTAATCGTGGCAAACACTGGGTTATCCGAACTATATGGTTCAGTTTTGAACACAAAGTTGAAGGTTCAGTTTGGGGATTTAGGATTTGGTAAACCATTAATTCTGTGGATTAACGATGGGTTGATGGCCCTGTTTTTTCTCTTGGTGGGTTTAGAACTCAAGCGGGAATGCCAGACGGGGCACTTGAAAAAGCTCCGAGACGCGATGCTTCCCTTTATTGGAGCCATTGGCGGGATGGCCATTCCTGCACTTGTTTACCTTACGATTAATTATGGCGATCCGGTAGCAAGCAAAGGCTGGGCAATTCCGGCCGCGACAGACATTGCTTTTGCGCTATCGGCCCTTGCCGTCATTGGCAGTGGCATCCCCGCGAGTTTAAAAATCTTTTTAATGGCGCTAGCGATTTTTGACGACATTGGTGCCATCCTGATCATCGCCCTCTTTTACTCCAGCAGTCTATCGATGAACATGCTCTATATCGCCATCGGATTGATGGTCGTCCTGTATTTGTTTAATTTGATGAAAGTAAGGAACTTGGCTCCTTACTTGTTTATCGGCACCCTGCTTTGGTTCGCGGTATTAAAATCAGGCGTACATGCGACCCTCGCAGGCGTTGTCTTGGCCTTTTTCATCCCAAGTTCTCGGAAAGAGGGAGAGACTCACTCGCCATCCGATAATTTGGAGCATGCCCTACATGGCTTCTGTATGTTCATTGTATTGCCGATCTTTGCCCTTGCCAACGCAGGACTCAGCTTTGAAGGACATGCCTTAGTTGAATCATTGCTTCACCCCGTACCACTCGGCATTGCCTTAGGCCTTACCGTCGGTAAAATGGTCGGCATTTTCGGATTCATTTGCTTGGGAATTTTCGTTTTCAAACTCAAGCTTCCAAGAGGTGCGAACTGGGGACATATCCTAGGCGTTGCCTGCCTCTGCGGCATCGGCTTCACCATGAGTCTGTTTATCGGCTCTCTCGCCTTCGAACAAGGTGGCCCTGCCTATGACTTCGATGAGCGCCTTGGAATTCTTGTTGGCTCGCTCATCAGCGCGATCATGGGTATCGTTATCTTAAAGATCACCGCGAAAAAATCTAAGCAGTCATAATCACCTTCTTCGAAGCGAGCCGGAGCATCATCCAATTGACCACCGGAAGTCTCGCTGAAAATCTTGCATGCATGTTGACGCGCTCATAACCGGTGGTGGGCCGACCGGCCTTTTTCTGGGCTGTGCTCTCGCGGCCCGAGGCATTCGCTTTCGCGTTCTAGAAAAGCGGCTAAAAACCGTGGAGCATTCCCGATCCATCGGAATTCACCCTCCGAGTTTAGAAGCCTTTGACGACCTCGATTTGGTGAAGCCAATTTTAGCGGCAGGACACCAACTCAACCACGGCGTCATGCATCATAATCACAGGCCACTCGCGGGCATCGATTTCTCTGGGATCAACCGACGCTTTCCCTTTGTCATCACCCTCCCCCAGTCGCAAACCGAAACGATCCTGGCGCACGCGCTAGAGCAACGAGCCCCTGGCGTCCTGCTTCGTGGCCGAGAAGTCACCCACCTTAGTGGGAATGAAATCCACTGTCAGAACGGCGAGCGTTACAGCGCAGATTGGATTATCGGCTGTGACGGAAAACACAGTCAGGTTCGAAAGCTCGCTGGCATCGCATTTCCGGGAGCCCCCTATCCAGAGGAATTCATCATGGGGGATTTCAGCCATACCACCGAAAACAGTTCGATCGCCTCCAAGTGCGATTCCGCGAACATCCACCTCTGTGAACAAGGACTGGTCGAATCATTCCCTCTACCCAACCAACGACGCCGCATCGTAGCCTATCGGGCTAACCTTGAAGCGGATGCATCCGTTAAAACCTTCTGCGAAGAGATCCAGAAACGGATCGGTGTCGACTTAAGCCAAGAAGAAAACTTCATGCTCAGTGCCTTTACAGTTGAACGATACCTCGCCGACACATTTGTGAAAAACAATGTCCTGTTGGCGGGAGACGCGGCGCATGTGCTGAGTCCAATTGGTGGCCAAGGGATGAATTTAGGTTGGTTGGATGCGATGACGTTGGCCAAGGAGTTCCCTGACTTTAAAACCTATGCGCAGCGGCGGCGGATATGCGCCCGTAAAGCGATCAAACGGGCCGAGACGAACATGTTTATCGCCAGACCAACAGCCATTCGACTAAAGGTCGCGGCAACAAGCTGTGCCCTCCGCTTTCCATCCGCCTGGTTGCGACGACGCATGGCAGAACAGTTCACCATGCGAGGTTTGGAGTAACTTAGATCTAGATCTATTCTGGAGCAGATGCCTGAGAATCAGGCTTCCATTTAAAGGTCTTAAAGACGTCAGCGAGCTCGAGGATTTTGGTTTCTTCCGCGAAGACATCAGGCTGATAGAAATGTAATTTGATTTTGTCGCCGGGCTTCTGCAAGCGGATTTCATTCAAGAGCTGGCTGCGATAAGAAACCATCTTATCGTTAATACCCGTAATCACCGTTTCGTGGGTGAAACCAGCTTTGTGAACCACCCCATTGTTTAAGATGGGCACGGTGGCGATCCCACTCAGACCTTTGGGGAAACGGGTCAAAAAGCCGGAAGGCTGGCTCCATAGCTCCTCAAGCCCCGCCTGCAAGGTAGCGCAAGGTTGATGGGTTCGTTCGCGCAAAAGACGGGAGATTGCATCCGGCAAACAAGCCATCGCAATCCCCGCGGCAACCCCTTTGGAATTATTTAAATAGCCCGATTGATTCCCAACCACTTCGCCTTGAGAAGAAAGCCAACAGCCGCCAGAAGTTCCCGGCGGCGTAGGTGCCGCAATGAAGAGAACCCGGACATAACAGTCGTTGGCCTTGGCAAACTCATAGCCAGGCTCTGTGCGCGCCATCGCGCCTCGGATAATAAAGGCATGCCGAAATACCGCACTACCAATAAAATATACCGTCGCACCAGGCACCGGAGGTTTGTCCGCCACTTTTAAAAAAGGATACAACCCTTCCGGCCGAGGAGGAATTTTCAGCAACGCCAAATCATCCCCTGGCGAAGCTGCGACAACAGATGCTTCAAAACGACCAAACTCTGGATGTAGCACCTCGAAGCGCTTCCCCGTAACCAAGACATGCGCGGCAGTGACCACGGTTCCGGTTCCATCCGCGAACCAGCCGGAGCCACTCAGACGGCCGTCCACGAGAATCTCCACCGAACTCTTTTGCGCCGCGATCACCCGCGCATCCGGTACGGCTTCTTGAGCATCTACAACGCTTATAAAAGCGGCGATGCCTAGTGACAAAACGCAAAAAGAATAAACCCCACGAACAAACAACATAGAGGTTAGATACGAGTTATCGGCGGTCCTACAAGGCATTTGCTCGGTCTTGGTAAGGAAAAACACCAAGCATAGGTCACGTTTCAGGAATCGATTTCCATGAACTGTGTTGGCCTTACAGGATCACCTACACGACTCCCTGTAAATGGTGGAGCAAATGGTTGCCCCGCCGAGCAATCACGACGTTCACGGAGGGAATCAAATAACCGAAAAGCTTTTCCATTGAAGTCCGAAGCCCCCACGACTAAGACGGAACCATGGCTATCATCGCAAAGGTTCCGCGCCGTCGTTTCGGTCGCACCAATATCGATCTTCCCGTCTTTAGTTGCGGGGGGATGCGCTACCAGCATTCCTGGGACGACGTGGATCCGGCAGAAATCCCGGACTTGAACCAAAAGAATGTTGAGAAGGTCATCGAACGCGCCCTGAGCCATGGGATTAACCACATCGAAACCGCACGCGGCTATGGCACCTCTGAGATTCAACTGGGAAGAATCTTGCCACAGGTCCCACGCGAAGAGCTCATCGTACAAACCAAAGTCGGCCCCAAGGAAGATCCTGCAGAGTTCGTAAAGGTATTTAATACCTCGATGGATAACCTCCAGCTCGACTACGTTGACCTATTTTCCATCCATGGCATCAACAACCGCGAGCTCCTCGACCAAAGCCTGAATGGCTGCATTCAAGAAGCGATCAAACTGAAGGAAGCCGGCCGGGTGCGCCACATCGGCTTTTCGACCCATGCGAGCACCAACGTCATCATCGATGCAATTAACAGCGGCGCCTTTGATTACATCAACCTGCATTGGTATTTCGTGAACGACTTTAACTGGCCAGCGATTCAAATGGCGCGTCAGCAAGACATGGGGGTGTTCATCATTAGTCCCAATGACAAGGGTGGGAAGCTCTACGCTCCGCCTCAAAAGCTGGTTGACTTATGCCACCCTTATCACCCGATGCAGTTTAACGACCTATACTGCCTCTGCCGCGACGAGGTGCATACCTTGAGCCTAGGTGCATCCAAGCCGAGCGATTTTGACGAGCATATCGACGCGATGCGGATGTATCACCATCGTGACAAAACCGCGGACCCCATTGCCAAACGACTTAACCGCGAGCTTAAACAAGGGCTTGGAGCTGATTGGTTTGATAACTGGTACGTCGGCCTCCCCGAATGCGACTTGATGCCGAATCATGTCAACGTGCGAGAGATCTTGCGTCTTTACAATTTTGCCAAGGGGCTCGACATGGTTGAGTTCGCGAAGATGCGCTACAACCTACTTGGAAATGCGGATCACTGGTTTCCTGGCAACACCGCGGCCGAGCTTGATGTGCCGGCGCTCGAAAAAGCGCTGCAGCACAGCCCCTTTACCAGCAAGGTGATCGACACCTTAGCCGAAGCACATGAAGCGATGGTCGAAGCACCCGTGAAGCGCGCTAGCGAAGGTGGCTAAACCTTCAGTCCTCAGCTCTCAAAACCCAACTCTCAAAACCCAGCTCTCAAAACCAAGCTCTCAAATTTTACGCGATTCTCTCACTTTGGTTCGGGCTTCTTCGAAATAAGAATCCGCACTCATTTGACGATTGGAAAAACGGCTGGGGGCAATTCCCGCGTCATCCTGACGTTTGAAAAACTCCTTAAGCAACCCACTGATTTCAGCATCAGACTTTTCCTCCGTATCGCTGGAATCTGAATCGGCGTCATTGCCATCCTCCGTATCTATATACGACAAGTCACGTGCATAACCAAAACGTGAATCGGTTGCGATGAGGCGTTGTCCCGCACGATCCACTTCGATGAGAAAGAACTCTTCCTCTTCGTCTTGCATTTCACCGTCCTTGTTTTCGTCAAAGAAGCCAATGAGCGACCCATCATCTTGATCATCAATCGCCACCGCACGGGTCCAAAACTGACTACGGTTAATGTCACTAGCCGTCATGGTCTTTAGGCTCTGCATGGAATCCGCCTCTGCCAAAGAGACGTTCACCCGCTCCAAGAGATTGTCCAAATTGATGACATCCAATTTTTGCGCCTCATCCGTCTGAGTAAGCACGTAAAATAAAATACCGCCAATGGCACCGAGGCTCAGGAGAAAACCGAAAAATTTCATAGCCACTAAAAAAACATGGAACCTCTATGAAGTACAAGCACAACTCATAACTCAAACCACAAATGATTGCGGTAAACGATCAGGCCTGGTCGCCTCTTTGGCTCTCGCTTCACTCTCCTCAACATCCTTTGAGCCGCTCCCTCCTTTTCCGTCTACAGTTTGATCGTAGGTGTCCAAACCCACGCTCCATCACAGTCGCCGCGAAACAGAGCGACACAGTATAATCGGAAAACTCCCAAGTTCGTTTACCGCAGACAGTATCCAACCGGCGTTACGGAGAAAGCTGGGTACGGTGTATCAAGTCTTGCCAGCTTTTTTGTGCGTAGAAAAAGGTTACGTGCCCTACTCTTCAATCCGGTACAGCTTAGTCTTGGTCCGGAGATAAATCGCGCCATCTAATGCGGCCGGACTCGAAAGGACCGGTTCGTCCACGGTTGGCTCAGACACGAGTTCAAATTCAGGCCCCGCTTTCACAATGGCAGCCTTGCCTTCATTGTTTACAAAATAGATCAAGCCATTGGCATGAATTGGCGAAGCCATATATTTTCCACCGAGCCGTTCCTTGTAATTCAGCTTCCCGGTTTCCGCATCAAGGCAGGTCAAGAAACCAATTTTTTCGTCGGTGAAATACAGTTCGTCGCCAACCAGAATCGGCGATGGCGTAGAAGGAACGCCTTTGGCATACTCCCATTCGATAACGGGCTCCTCGCCCAAACCATCGTAGCGGATCCCCAACATCTTGGCCTTCATAAAACAGGTCGAGGTAAAGATCATGCCATCGCCCAACACAGGTCGCGACACATTGGAAAAACCAAGGTCCCCATAAGCTAGCTTCCATTTTTCTTTTCCATCTCTCGGATCGTAGCAGTACAACCAGTTAGCCGCGGGGCTAATGATTTCCGCCCGCCCGCCTTTACCTAAAACCACCGGAGTGCCGTAGGCCTTTTTGAGCTGAGGATTTTCATGCATCTCCCCAGAACGAGCGACCTTCCACGCCGTCTTGCCCGTATGCTTATTCAGGGCGTAAATAAACTGCTTGTCGCTACCGTCAGCGTGAAAAATAAAGTGATCTCCAACCACAACCGGAGAACTTGCCGGCCCGTTTTCGTGCATGACATTCACATCCGTGTTGAGCCAAATCCGCTTCCCGGTTTTCGTGTCGACCGCCGCCGAGCCGTAGGATCCAAAATGGCAGTAGAGCCGGCCCGCTTCGAGCACCGGCGTCGGAGACGCGTAGCTGTTGAGTTCATGCACCCACTGCGGATTCTCTTTTTCGATGAGCTGCGTGTTGTGAATGATTTCACCGGTCTCTCGATCAAGACAAACCGCAAAGAGTTGCACCTTTTTCAAAACCTGAACCGGTTGCCCACCCGTGTTCTCCTTAAGGCGTTCAGCCAGCGCCGCTTCGTCGGTCTCTTCAAATTCGATAGCCGACGTGACCCAGACTTGGTCTCCTAAAATGACTGGTGAAGAATAGCCGCGACCGGGAATTTCCGTGGCCCAGGTAATGTTAGTCGAAACGCTCCACGTCGTCGGCAAACTAGAATCACTATGCCCCTGACCATTTGGACCACGATGCTCGGCCCATTGCCCGAAGGAAAAGCTGCAACTAAAACAGAAAAGAAAGAGATGACAAAGAAGAGGTCGGCACAGTTGATAGGATAAACGCATGGATAAAGTTAACAAAACGATACAGAGAACAAAAGCCGGATTTTTTAGTTCACAAACAAAGCGCGGTCTTAAACGCGCTTTTCTGCGCCAGAAAACTGAGTCGATTTTCAGGCTTTGGCTAATGGCTCATGAGTCCCGACAGACTCCCAGTCTGGAATATATTGCAAAAAGATTAAATATTTCAAAACGAAGACTGCCATTTTCACCTTTGTAGATTCAGTGGGGTCACTAAGGATCGTCCCATGGTTCGCATTGTAATTCTTCTCCTTTTCTTTTCCGCGGGATGTAGCACGCCGCATTTTGAGCGCCAAACCCTTGTCCCCAGCTCAGGACCTACGTCTTCCAAAACGGCCTCTGAGATCCTTCGAACCGGTCAGCTCCGCGTTTTCGCAAGCCCCTCAGAAGACCGAGTCATTCGGCTGCAACAGTATGAAGCTACCATCCGCGAACTGGGCGTCCACCGGTTTAATTTTCACAATGTCGGATCTGTGGTGGAAGCATTGGGACTTCGAGGGCTGGAGCGTGAATGGGACACGGCAACCTATGAAATCCTTCCCGGAATTGTTTATACCGATGCGAAAACAGGCCGCACCATCGGTGAATTAGATCTCTCTGTCATGCATAAAGAAACTGGCGACTTCATGATGGTTTCAGAGGTCAAAACCAGCAACAACATGCGAGGCGCTGCGACCAAGGCGAACAAACAGTTGAAACGCTTCCGCGATACGATTGCGAGTGACCAAGATATTCGTATACAATCAACCGCGATATCTCCGATTCAATTTACCCGCAGTCAGTTCTCCAATGTAACCCAGTTTCAAAAAATCGGATCTCATGGGGCCTTAAACGCTGGATTTCATTGGGAAGTCGACATCTCAAGAGCCGAAGTCGATCAGTTACACGCACGCTTAAAACCCCGAAAGGCAGTTCCAGTCGGCGCAGGTAATTCCCCCTAAATAGCAGCTCGATGAAATTTTGATGTTATAGCGATTGAATACCGAATGCTCATCGGAATGGTCGGTGCCCATTCCAAAAGCCCCATAACTTCATGTAGCGATTCCGAACATTTCAGGATCGTAAGGCAGTTCTAAATCGACGCAGATTCCGCCGAGTGGCATGTTTTCGAGTATGAAGATAATGTTGCTTTCGCCCCTCGCCCTTATTGCCCTCCCCTTTCTCGTTGGTTGTAATAGCACCTACTATCAGAAAACGAACATGATCGCTTCGAAGGTGACCATGGACAAAGCTGTAGAGGGACGCCCTTCCCTAGGCCAACCGATTGTCATTCCGAAACAGCGCGTGGTCATGGTTCCATTTGTCGTCGAACACGACAAGCACTGGCTAGAAAGCGGTGATGCCTACAGCAGTATCGCAAAAGCATCGCGCAGCTACTCGAATTACGGACACCAGCAGCAACATCGCGGATCGGGCATGCGCTGGCATAACATCCTCTTCAAAAATCTTGATAGCCAAAAGGAATGGTTGCTGACGGATCGTCGCGCTGTGGTCACGGGATATCAAATCGTGGGGCCGCAAATCGTCGACAAGTCGGCCGAGAAAAGATTGCAACCCAAGGCGATCCTCTTCGAAATTACTGAAGCCGATACAGACGGAGATGGCGTGTTAAGCGCGGGCGACGGCACCACCGTTTTCGCCTGCAAACCTGATGGAACGAGGCTCCGCCGAATCACGCCACCTGGAAGCAATAGCCTTTCAATCAACTATCAGCCGGGACTGGATCTGGTCTTCATCAACCTGCAGACGGACACGAACGGCGATGGAGGCCTCTCACCGCTTGATGAATCAGCCCCCTACCGTTTCGACCTAGAAAGCAACGCTGCGGTTCCGTTGATCAGTTCTGAAACTCAGAATATCGCCGACAGTATTCTACGCTAGTCATTCAGTAAAAAGGTTCCTGGGCCCCAAAAGCCGACATTACGTACCAGCCTGAAACCTCGAAAAACTGTTCGGATTGAAGCAGGAAGATTCTGCGGAAAAGTAGCTCAGTGAAATTTTGATGTTTTACCGATTGAAACCATGGGAAAGCGGTGCAATGTAGCAAGATATGAGCAGTAAAGACCTACCTAAAGACGATTTATACAAACTTCGCCACAGCTTGGCGCACATTATGGCGCAAGCCGTGCTCGAAATTCGTCCGGGTACGAAGCTTGGATTTGGCCCCCCCATTGACGATGGGTTTTACTACGATTTCATTTTTTCTGAGCCAATTGGGGAAGAAGATTTCAAGACCATTCAAAAAGCGATGGTCAAAATCATTAAGGCCAACCAAGAATTCGAAGAAGAAAACCTCAGTAATGAAGACGCTTTGGCTCGCCTCGAAGAAATGGGCGAACCGTATAAAAAAGAATACTGCCAAGAGCAGCTCATCGACACCCTCGGAGTTGAGTCAATTCGTTTTTATAAAAACGGCCCTTTTCTCGACATGTGCGAAGGTCCTCACGTTGAAAAAACACGAGACATCCCACCCAATTGCTTTCGATTGCGGAGTATTGCTGGTGCCTATTGGCGTGGCGATGAGCGCAACGTTCAGATGACTCGGATTTATGCTTGGGCTGAGATGAACAAGGAAGATCTCCTTGCTCGGATTACCGCACACGAAGAAGCCCTCAAGCGCGACCACAAGAAGCTCGGCGCCGAGCTCGACATCTACACCATTGATGACGACATCGGCAAAGGCCTCCCGCTCTGGATGCCAAACGGAACCGTGATCCGCGACTCGCTCGAAAACTACGTCAAGGAACTCGAATTCCTTGCCGGCTACGATCGAGTTGCGACCCCTCACCTCGCGAAAACATCGCTCTACGAAAAAACCGGTCACCTGCCCTATTACAAAGATGGGATGTTCCCGTTTATGAGCATCAAATCTCGCGACGAAGAAGGCGAAGTCGACGAAGAGTATGTGCTCAAGCCGATGAACTGCCCGCATCATCACAAGATTTTTGATGCCCGCATGCGCAGTTACAAAGACCTACCGATCCGCCTTGCCGAATACGGACATTGCTACCGCTACGAAGACGCAGGCGCGGTTTCCGGTTTGGTTCGGGTACGTGCCATGTGTATGAACGATGCGCACATCTATTGCACCGAAGAACAAATTCAGCACGAATTCCTCGGGGTGATGGAGATGCACAAAGAGCTCTATAAAACCCTCGGCATCACCGATTATTACATGCGTCTTTCAAAATGGGATCCAACCGATCCCAAAGGCAAAGACAAGTACGTCGACAATCCAGAAGCCTGGGAAAAAAGCGAAGAGTTCGTTCGTCGCGCCATGGTCGATAGTGGCCTTCCCTTTGACGAAGTGAAAGGCGAAGCCGCTTTCTACGGCCCGAAAATCGACTTCCAGTTTAAGACGGTTACCGGACGCGAAGAAACCGCGAGCACCAACCAACTCGACTTCGCGGTGCCTGAACGTCTCAATCTGCATTACACCGACAACAACGATCAGAAGAAGAATCCCTACGTGATCCATCGCGCACCCGCCGGTACGCACGAACGCTTTATCGCCTTTTTGATCGAGCACTTTGCCGGAGCCTTCCCGACCTGGCTCGCACCAGTTCAGGTGCGTATCATTCCAGTCAGCGAGAAGTTCACCGAATACGCCGATCAACTCGAACGCGAAATGCGCTCTCGGATGATTCGCGCCGAGGTAGATCGCGGCTCGGACAGCATGGGTAAAAAGATTCGTCAGTCCATGAAGCAGAAAGTCGCTAACCTCCTCGTGGTCGGTGAAGAAGAGATGAAGAGCCAGTCGGTTACTTGGCGTCGGTACGGCGAACAGGAGCAGCGCCCGATGCCCTTCACCGAATTCCTCGAAACCATCGAGACGAAGATTCGCACCCGCGACATCGACGGTCGCATCTAGGCTTCGTTCCTTCCAACTTGCTCCTAATTTAGTGCCAACTTTCTACTAATTTAGTGCCAACTTGCTAGCAACTTGCTGCCAACTTCCTACCAATTTTCTACCAATTTTCTACCAGCTTCCTGCCAGTCAATGGCAGGTACAAATAAAGGTTCTGCCAGTCAATGGCAGAACCTTTTTGCGTTTCAGAGTAGCCAACTAATGTGGCAGAAGCCAACCCCCTGCATGGGTACCTGCCAGTGTTCTGCAAGGTTTCCATGCTATCCGTTGGAGACCCTTCCGAGCTGCATTGGCTTAAACGAGGCCCTTTGCTATTGTCGGCGGTTGGAAACCGCCGCTCCTTGGCCTTCGGCGATCATATTTCACCACACGTCACAGCTGCACTGAGGCGAGACGCCTCAGCTACTTTGATTCTGTAGGCCGCTAGGCGTTTCCGTCTGCTAGTTCAGCGATCAGTTTCTCGGTTTTCGTAATCGTCTCGAGCAACTCTTCTTTGCGCTTGCGTTGATCATCGACGACATCTTTGGGTGCGTTGTTGGTAAAGCCTGGGTTCTCGAGTTTCTTGGCAATGCTTGCGACGAGACTACTATGCTTGGCCAATTGGGTTTTTAGCTTTTCGATTTCTGCATCGATATCGATGAGGTCTTCAATCGGCATGTAGATGTTTCCGATGCGGCCCACTTCGCTGGGGGTTTTCTTAGCTTCGAAATCTGAATCGATCACCAAGTTCTCCGCTCGTAACAATGCGCCGATACTAACCAGGTCAGCCGTCAAGGCTTCGGCAAACTGCGCTTCCGCAGGCTTGATGATGTAATCGATCTTCTTCGCAGGCGAGATGTCGTAGTTGGAACGAAGCTGACGTCCTTTTTGGATGATCTCATGCTTGGCTTCGACGTAATCAACGATTTCGTCCGTAAGCCCCAAGTGATCTTGCTGCTCATCGTCCAAAGATTTTGGCCAATCCGCGAGCATGATGTATTCGCTATCGGTCTTATAGCCCATCTTTTCCCAAAGCTCTTCGGTGATGAAGGGCATCATTGGATGCAAGAGCTTGATCGCATTGCTAAAAGCATAGTGCATGACGCGAAGCACAGTGTCTTTGCGGGCTTGATCTTCGCCGTAGAGCGTTTTCTTCGAGTACTCCACGTACCAGTCACAGTATTTGTGCCAGATGAAATCGTAGATCTCTGAGGCATAGTCGTTAAAGCGGAAACGCTCGAGATGCTCACTGCATTTTTCGATGGTGCGACTCAAGTGATACAAGAGATGCTTGTCATCCGGTGAAAGCAAAGCGGGATCAAAATCGCTGCTCTGGAAGTTTTCGGGAGCGCCTTCGGCATGCATCTGCATGAAACGAGCGGAGTTCCAAATCTTGGTGCTAAAGTTCCGGCCGATTTCGAAGATCTCTTTGTCGAGGTAGATATCTTTCCCGGTCGCGTTCATGCGAATGATGCAGTAGCGCAAGGCGTCAGCGCTGTAGTCCTCGATGATCTCGAGAGGATCGACCGCATTGCCCAAAGACTTACTTTGCTTGAGGCCCGATTCGCGATCGCGAACCACCCCGTGCAAGTAAACCCGAGAGAATGGCGACTTGCCCATAAACTGTTTGCCGGACATAACCATGCGCGCCACCCAGAAGAAGATAATATCTGGTGCGGTGACCAGAGTTTGAGATGGGAAAAATGTTTCGAGCGCTTTGGTTTCGTTTGGCCAGCCGTGCACGCTCATGGGCCAAAGCCAGGAGCTAAACCAGGTATCCAAAACATCCGGATCTTGTTCGATCGAGAGGTCGCCACAGCTTACGCATTTTTCAGGGGTGGTCCGCTCCGCCCACTGATGCGAGCAAGCGGTGCAGGTATATACAGGAATTTGATGTCCCCACCAAAGCTGGCGGGAGATGCACCAATCACGAATCCCTTCCATCCAATTCATGTAGGTTTTGGTCCAGCGATCAGGAACAAATTCGAGAGAACCGTCTTCGATGCATTCGATGGCTTGGCGAGCAAGCGGTTTCATTTTCACGAACCACTGCTTCGAGAGGCGTGGTTCGATGATGCAGCCCGAGCGGTAGCAATGCCCGACATTGTGCACGTGGTCTTCGATCTTTTCGATAAAGCCAAGCTTGTCCAAGTCAGCCACGATTTTCTTCCGCGCCTCAAAGCGATCCATGCCCGCGTAAGGCCCAGCCGCTTCGTTCATGGTCCCGTCTTCGTTCATCACGTTGATCGGGGTGAGGTTGTGGCGAGTGCCCATATCAAAATCGTTGGGATCGTGAGCTGGGGTGATCTTAACGATGCCTGTACCAAATTCTGGATCGACGTAGTCGTCGCGAATCACTTGAAGTTCGCGATCCAAGAACGGCAGTACAATGGTTTTTTTATCCAAGTCTTCGTAACGCTTATCACGAGGATTGACCGCGACCGCGACGTCGCCCAACAACGTTTCCGGACGCGTAGTAGCGACAAGAATGGTTTCATTCTGCTTCCCGCCGACGACCGGATATTTGATGTAGTAAAATTTTCCGTTTACTTCCTTGGGCTCAACTTCGTCATCTGAGAGAGCGGTTTTGAGGGCCGGGCTCCAGTTGATAATGTAGTCGCCTTGGTAGATGAGGTCGTCTTCGTAGAGCTTGCAGAATACTTCGGCAACCGCCTCGCTGAGGCCTTCATCCATAGTAAACCGTTCGCGATCCCAATCACAGGAGCAGCCGAGTTTACGGAGCTGATGCGTGATCGTTCCGCCGTATTCTTCTTTCCACTGCCAAACCCGTTCGAGAAAGGCTTCTCGTCCAATTTCGCTCTTGGTGGTTCCTTCTTCGCGAAGCTTTTTCTCCACCATATTTTGGGTGGCGATACCGGCGTGATCTGTGCCAGGTACCCAGCAGGCGTTGAAACCATCCATGCGTTTCATCCGAATCAGGACATCCTGCAAAGTGTTGTTCAGGGCGTGGCCGATGTGGAGTTTACCCGTGACATTGGGCGGCGGAATCACGATGCAATACGGCTCCTTATCGCTCTCGTCCTCGGCGGCAAAACATTTGTTTTCTTCCCAAATGGCGTACCACTTGTCTTCAACTTGCTTTGGCTCGTATGTTTTTTCTAAATTACTCATGAGTTAAACTCCTGTATCCAATACCATGGATGACATAAAAATTGGTTGGCTTTAGGTCGTAAGACCTCTGCTCTCGGCGAAGTGCCGAATGAAATCAGCTTTTGAATTCGTTAAACTGTTCTTCATTGATACTGTTCTTCATTGATGACGGCGACAGCCTCGTCAGGGGTGATTTCGAAACCCGCTTTTTCATTTCCACGCCTCACGTCCAGCACCGTGTTGCGAAGCTTTAAATCGTGGGTATCAAAGAATCCATCGTCATCGCCGTCATTGTCGTCGTAGTCTTCTGAACCACCTTCGAAAACGATTTTAATTTTCAAGCGATCGTCGGCGGGGATGCGCTTTGATTTCGGTTCGATATCGAAGCTGCTATCGCTTGGTTCGAAGTCGATGACGATGTCATGGTTGAGTTGGTTCACCACGGTTAAGGTTTCATTTTCACCGTCGGTTCCGTCTTCGCAACCTACGACGATCAAAAGACCGAACAAGGCGAAAAGACAGAGGGCTTTCACACAATCCCGCCTTCACCGCCAGCGTCAAGGCCAAATGCAGTGTGGAGGGCTTGGACGGCGAGATCGTTTTGATCTTCGCTGATCACGACAGAAATTTTGATTTCAGAGGTGGAGATCATTTGGATGTTCACTTTTGAATCCGCGAGGGTTTGGAACGCTTTGTAGGCGACGCCGGTGTGGCTGCGCATTCCGATTCCAACGATGCTGACCTTGGCGATATTTTCGTCATAGGTTGCTTCGTATTCGAGCAGGATGTCTTTAACGTTGACCAGGTCGTTTTGCGGAACGGTAAAGGAGATATCCGTGATACCGGCTGAGCTGGCATTTTGGAGAATCATATCCACATTGATTTCGGATTCGGAAAGGCTCCGAAAGAGATTGGCGACAACCCCGGGGACATCTTGCTGGGCTCTGACCGTGACTTTGGCTTGATTTTTATCGCAGGCAACGCCGCGAACAAGAACTGCTTCCATGCTTTCTACTTCCTCTTTAACCACCGTTCCGGGGGCTTTAACAAAACTGGATAAAACTTCGATTTCTACGCCATATTTGCTGGCGAACTCGACGGAGCGAGATTGTAAAACTTTTGCGCCTAAACTCGCGAGCTCGAGCATTTCGTCGTAGGCGATTTCCGAAAGCTTGCGGGCTTCAGGAACAATGCGTGGATCCGTGGTATAGATCCCTTCAACATCAGTAAAGATTTGGCAACGATCTGCGTTCAAGGCACCCGCCATGGCAACCGCAGTGAGATCTGACCCTCCACGTCCAAGGGTGGAGATATCACGATGTTCGTTGAGACCTTGGAAACCACAGACGATGACAATTTTCCCCTTCGACAAGGCGGCTTGCACCCGATCGGGTTCGATACGCGTAATCTTCGCTTTGGTATGGCTCGAATCCGTGTAAATTCCGGCCTGTGGTCCGGTCATCGAAACGGCTTCGGCTCCCAATGATTGCAAGGCCATGGCAAGCAGCGAGACAGAGATTTGCTCGCCGGTTGACATCAGCATATCAAACTCGCGGTCATTTGGTTTTGGATTCAGATCAAAGGCCAGCTTCACCAAATTGTCGGTGGTCTTACCCATGGCTGACACCACGACGACGACGCCATGACCATCCTGACTCGTTTCATAAACACGTTGGGCTACCCGACGAATGCAATCCGCATCCGCCACACTGGACCCACCAAATTTCATGACCAATAAACTCAAACAATACCTCTTTACGTAAATAAAAGTGTTAGAGAAAAACGCTGCGTTTAGGCAAGGTCTTCAACGATCATGCGGACCACTTCGTCCGCAACTTCAGGCATGCCGGTGAGACGTTCAAGGGCTGCATCCATATCAGCCACTTTGCATTCCTGGGTCAGGAATACGACCGGGACGAAATCGCCTGCCTCGGTACTTTTCTGGATCACAGAAGCCAAGCTGATGTTTTGCGCACCGAGGACCTGAGTGACTTTGCCAAGCACCCCAGGATTGTCTTTTAGGTTTAGACGCAAGTAATAGCGCACCACAGTCGAACCGATGTCAGCCAACACCCCTGCCCCATTCGTGGGCATCGCATGCACCCGACCACGGCAATCCATCGCCACGTTACGGGCCGCATCAATGATGTCGGAAATTACCGCACTGGCGGTGGGAAAGCGTCCAGCTCCTTGGCCGTAGTAAAGGGTCTCACCAACCGTATCGCCACGAACCAGAACCGCATTGAAAGCACCACTAACGTTTGCCAGCATATGATCTCTCGGAATTAAAGTTGGTTGAACCCGAACTTGAACCGCGTCGCAATCCGATGCGGGATCAGAATTACGGATCACCGCCAACAGTTTCATGCGATAGCCAAGCTCGGCCGCATAATCGACATCGCGCGTGTCGAGCCCTCGGATACCGGCAACATAGATGTCGTCAAATTCAAAGGTTTTACCGAAAGCGAGGGAGGCGATAATCGCTGCCTTATGCGCCGTATCAAACCCATCAATGTCCAGGCTCGGCTCTGCTTCTGCATAGCCTGCCTTTTGTGCTTCATCGAGAACCTCGTCAAAGGCGATGCCTTCGTTCTCCATCCGAGTTAAGATGTAGTTGCAGGTCCCGTTCATGATGCCGAAAACCGATTCAATGCGATTTCCAACCAACCCCTCACGAAGTGATTTGATGATGGGGATCCCACCCGCAACACTTGCTTCGTATAGGAGGTCCGCTCCAGAGGCTTCTGCCGCAGCGTACATTTCCGTACCGTGCTCGGCAAGGAGTGCTTTGTTGGCCGTTACCACCGATTTACCGGCATTCAACGCCTCAAGCATGAACTTCTTGGCAATGGTCGTACCGCCGATGGTCTCGACGACAACATGTACCTCTGGATCATTGATCGCAGCAGACGCATCCGTCGTGAGACAGCCGGCATCGACCGTGACGCCACGATCGCTCGTGATGTCCAAGTCAGCAATCTTTTTGACCGAGACCTTGAGGCCTGTCCGAGCGGTGATGAGTGCTTCATTCTCCGCGATGGCATGCACTACGCCGGCCCCAACGGTTCCGAATCCTAAAATGGCAATTCCAATTTCCTGCATGTATCTCCAAAATTATTAAAAAACGCGTGTGGGCTTAACAAGCGAGCGCTGTCATACAAGCCCGAATGAAAAGAGGTTGAAGCCATTTTCTACGAAATTGTACTATTTTGCGGCAGAGAATAGGCAGAGAATAGAAAGTCAGGGGAATAAGACCAAAAAATCCGCGTATACAAATCAGTTAAGTCCGATTTCTCATGGGCCAACAAACACCAAGGCAATTTGATTGCACCCGTACCGCTACCATTCTATGCCCTTGAGTAAAATATTGGTATCTGGCTATTTTCCTTTTCCTTGATGAGGGGCTTTAGTAGATCCGGAGAAAAGTAGATTATTTTGGCAACATTAGATTCATCTCAACGTTTAAAAAAGGAGCTTGGCCTCTTCGATGTCTTCGCGATCAGCACTGGCGCGATGTTCAGCTCTGGCTTTTTCCTTCTTCCTGGTCTTGCTGCAGCGAAAGCAGGTCCAGCAGTTATTCTCGCATACTTCCTAGCCGGCATCCTCATTTTGCCAGCCATGTTTAGTAAAGCAGAGCTCAGTACGGCCCTACCGCGGGCCGGCGGTACCTATTACTTTCTCGATCGAAGCCTTGGACCGATGTTCGGGACCATTGGCGGTCTCGGCACCTATTTCGCACTGACGCTGAAGACCGCCTTTGCATTGATTGGAATCGGGGCCTACGCCTCTCTATTATATGAGTTACCGATTAAGCCGGTGGCCATCATCCTCACCCTAATTTTCATCGGGCTCAATATCATGGGCGCGAAGGAAACGATGAAACTTCAACGTGGCTTGGTGGCTATTCTGCTTGGTGTTCTCGCCGTTTTCACGGTTGCCGGACTTGCCTACGTCGTATTTCAACAACCCGCAGAAATCACCAAACCGCGTCTGACGCCCTTCATGGACAAGGGGTTTGCCGGGCTGTTCTCCACCATCGGTTTCGTTTTCGTTTCGTATGCCGGCCTCACCAAGGTTTCGAGTGTGGCAGAGGAAGTGAAAAATCCGGACCGCAACATTCCACTCGGCATGATGCTATCCCTTGGCGTGACGTCCGTCATCTATGTTATCGGCGCCTTCATCATGGTCGCAGTGATACCATCCGACGCCCTGCGCGGAATCCCAGGGGTACAAGATCCTGAATTACGTCCTGTGGCAGCTGCTAGTTCTGTTTTTCTCACCTGGCTCCCCGGCAGCCTAATCCTCATTGTCGCCGCCGCGCTCGCCGCCTTTGCCTCAACTGGAAACGCGGGTCTTATGTCGGCCTCACGCTATCCGCTGGCCATGGCCCGTGACCGCTTGCTCCCAGAACGCTTTGCCAAGCTCGCTGGCAAAAAAAAGACCCCAATCAATGCGATTTTGGCGACGGGTGCGATTATGATTTTCTTCATCCTCGCTTTTGACGCGGAGAAAATCGCTAAGCTCGCCAGTGCATTCCAGCTCTTTATTTTCATCCTGGTCAACTTCGCGGTGGTCGTCATGCGTGAAAGCCGTATCGATTCCTACGACCCAGGCTTCAGATCCCCCTTATATCCTTGGATGCAGATTTTTGGGATGATCACGAGTTTTGCTCTTATTCTCTACATGGGAGCACTAGCCATTGCCTTTACCATCGGGATCGTTGGCGCCTGCCTCCTCTGGTACTTCAAATATGCCCACAAACACATGGAACGCGATGGCGCGATTTTCCATTGGTTCGGTCGCCTCGGCGCCAAACAGTACGAAGGACTCGATCGCGAGTTCCGTGGCATCATGAAAGAAAAAGGACTACGCGGCGAAGATCCTTTCGATGAAATCATCGCACAAAGCACCGTACTGGACTTCAGTGAACCCACGGATCTTGAAACCATTTTCCGTGACGCCGCAAAACATCTCAGCAAGCCAATCTCCCTTTCGGAAGAAGAGATAACCAACCGCTTCTTACAGGGGACCTTGACCGGTGAAACGCCCGTCTCGCGCGGGGTGGCATTGCCGCATTTCCGTGCCCCTGGGATTACGCAACCAAAAGTGGTTCTCGTTCGGGCAGCCCACCCAGTCACCATTCTTGGTGATGACCTCTCAACTCCTGAAGTTGAAACCGAGACAAAGGTACATGCAGTATTCCTTCTCGTAAGCCCAGAAAATGATCCAGGACAACACCTACGCCTCTTGGCCCAAATTGCAGGACGGGTAGACGAAAAAAGCTTCGGCAAAAGCTGGAACGATGCGAAGAGCTCCGATGAAATCCGCAAAGTTCTGCTTCGGGAAGAACACTTTTACATGGTTAAGGTATCACGTTCAGGCAGCTCAAGTGCCTTACTCGACAAGCGCCTAAAAGAAATTGATGTTCCTGCTGACACCCTCGTGGCGATGATTCGCCGCGGATCAGAGGTGGTCGTGCCACGCGGAGACACCGTTCTCAAAGCAGGCGACCGCATGACCTTTATCGGTGAACCAACAGGATTGGAAGAACTCCGGTCTCGCTTCGGTTAACCCCATTAAGCAAAACCACCAATTGGTGATAAAATATAAACCTGGGCAAAAGAAAAGCCGAGCTGTCAAAAGACAGTCGGCTTTTCATACGTTGAAAACGTAGATTCAACGTAAATTCAACGTAGATTCAACGTAGGTTCAACGTAAATTCAATAGCTAACGGTTAAACTGCGTTGGCAGGGCCTGCGATTTCCATCACAAGGTCGCGCAACATCTGAACCGTCACTGGCTTTTGAACCACCGCGTGGACATCTCCACTGGAAAGAAGGTTGGCTCCGTCTTCGCCCGCAAATCCAGAGGCGATAATTATCGAAATATTGTTTCGAAGTTTTTTGATCTCCTTCACCGTCTCGTTGCCATGCTGGCCAGGCATCCGAAGGTCGAGAATGACAATGGAAATGTCTTCGTGCATGGTAATCAAGTGAAGAGCTTCAAAGCCGGTTTCAGCCTGATAGACGGTGGCAATGTCTTTAAGCGCACGAGCACCAACACTGCGGCTGAGCGGATCGTCATCTACTACGAGAACAGTGCAAATCGCATTTGCAGACGTTTCTGGAGCTTGGCTTGCTCCACTGAGTTCGCCTCCCATCAACTTGTCATCGTTTTGCGCAAGCTCGGTTAGACTGGCTGGAACGAACATCCCGTTGGATTCCATAAATTTCACCAAGTCACCCGGGCGAATCAGGTTGGTGCGCCCAGGTGTTTTGTAGGCACCCAGCTTTTCCTGTTTGACCCACATGTAAACAGTGTTCCGAGATACGCCGCAAATTTTTGCTGCTTCGGGAACAGAGAGGAACTTTGGTTCTGGCAGATCTTGATTCATAATAATCCAATTTTTAATGCAGTTCCATGGTAACGGTAGATAGGTAATATGTCAATTTGTGCTTATTTAATTTCTTTCGTTCCAAATCAACGATTTTCAGCAAGGGCCGATAGCCACATGTAAAGTTGGCTCTTGTTGCCACATTCAAAGTTGCACTGCACCCTTGACCCCTGCGACTTGGCGTTTAGTATATATTAATGAACACGATGAATATCGAAATTACAGAATCTGCGAAAACTGAGTTCGCAAAACTCCCAACTGGAGACAACGGCTTCTTGCGAATTTCCGTGGTTGAAGGCGGTTGCTCCGGGCGAACCTATTCGGCCACGGTCGAAAGCGACCTCAAAGAAGACGACGAAATCCTTTTTGAAGATGCGGACATGAAGGTTGTCGCCGATCCGGGCAGCGCGATTTTCCTCACCGGTTTGAAGATCGACTATTCAAATGACTTGGTGAAAGCCGGCTTCCGCTTCATTAACCCAAACGCCAGTGGCGCGTGCGGATGTGGATCGAGCTTTAGCTAGACGTTTATTACGCGAGTCTGCATCGAATCGTAGGCCAAACAGAACACTGGAACATTTATGGCAATTGACCCTATTGACCTCACCGGCGGCAAGTCGGTGTACTGCTTTAATCAAACCCAAATCACCAAAGCGCACGACCTCGTGAACGCTGAAGATGAAGCGGGTGAAAAAGTGCGCGCTGAAATGGCGCGGCTCAAAGAAGCGTGGACTCGCAATGAAATGGCCGCCATGGCCTTCGTCATTCTCGACGAGCTCAACAAAACCTCCCCGGATTGATTCTCGAATTTAATCCAAGTGTATACTCTATACATATATACAAAGCCGCCAGCCTCTGCTGCGCGGCTTTTTTTTTGGCTTAATGAATCACTTTGTGAGGTAGATTTTGACAAGAATCCAAACAATGAGTAACACGCTTACCGCGATTGCCGCGGCGAATCCATGCACTCGCTCTCTTGGCTATCAAATGGCAATCAAACGGCTAAGCAAATGCCACCGCCTCGCGGTTCATTTCCGACTGTGCCAGAATCAGTTTCATGAAATATGCGGGCTAGCGATTCTGCCACTCAATGGCGACGTTTTTCTAGCCTCTGCCACTCAATGGCAAACCGAAGGCGACTGCGGTTACAGCTTGGCGACGATGTCGGCCATGCGCTGAACCGTCCAACGAACTTCCTCGAGCGTGTTGGTTGGGCCAAAACCAAAGCGGAGGGTTTGTTGAGAATCTTCGACACTTCGGCCAATGGCTCGCAGCACGTGCGAAGGTTTTTGGAAGGCGGAAGCGCAGGCTGAACCCGAGCTGAGAGCGACTTCAGGCAATCGCTCACGCAAGGTTCGATTCGAGATCCCCGGCAACGTGACGTTGTAATTCCCGGGAAGCCGATCGACCGGGTGCCCATTGACAATTCGATTTGGGAAAGCGGCCAGGATTAGTCGGTCAAATTCTGCCGCCAACGCGAAGGCGTGCGCCTGACGAGCTGGGATCTCTTGACTTGCGAGCTCAGCCGCATGACCGAAGCCAACGATGGCCGGAACGTTTAAGGTCCCCGGGCGGATGCCTTGCTCATGTCCCCCACCCTGAAGGATGGGCTCGATGCGAACCCGAGGTTTTCGACGGCGTAAAAACAAAGCACCAATGCCTTTCGGCCCACCCATTTTATGTGCGGTTAAGGTGAGGGCGTCGAGCTGGAGCGCGTCGACATCGATCGGAACACATCCGCCGGCTTGACTGGCATCGCAGTGAAACACAACCCCAGCAGCTCGCGTGATGGCTCCGACGGCGGCGATATCATGTAGGGTGCCCACTTCATTATTCCCGAGCATTAGGCTGACCAAAACCGTCTCGGGGCGGATGGCAGCATGAACCGCTTGAGGATCGACTTTGCCCGTGGCGTCTACTGAAAGGTAGCTAACATCATGCCCCTCAGCTTCGAGTTTTTCGCAGACATCCAGCACGGCCGGATGTTCTGTTTTACATGTGATGAGATGCGCGGACGGGGTTGGCGCGGGTTGTGCTTGAGTTGCTTGGCTTTGAGTTAATTGGCTTTGAGTTGATTGAAAGCTGACGCAGCCTCGCAAGAAGAGGTTGTTTGCTTCTGTCGCGCCACTGGTGAAAACAATCGATTTGGTTTCCGCCTTGATCAGCTCGGCGACGTGGGCGCGAGCGACTTCGACCGCTTCTGCGGCTCGACGCCCTGCGGCATGAAAACTGGACGCATTCCCGAATTCTTCCGAGAAGTATGGGAGCATGATTGCGAGCACACGTGGATCTACCGGCGTGGTCGCATTGTGATCAAAGTAAATGGATTGCACGGGGAGACAGTAAGGTTCAGTCGCCAGCTGGAAGCAACCAGAGGCTTATGGGTCTACCTTACTTGCAGTGGGAACCGGGCTCAATGCGCTCGACGTCTTCCAGCACCGCGACAACCGGCAAGCTCGGCGCTTTCTCCGCGTTGATCTCGGTCCATTTCGCGAACTCAGCTGGCAAGTCCGCTTCAAGGTAAATCGCCTCTTCTGGGCAGGCCGGAATGCATGCACCACAATCGATGCATTCAAACGGATCGATGAGAAGCATGGTTGCATCTTGGTGGAAACATTCGACCGGACAAACGTCTACGCAATCTGCGTGTTTACAGTCGATACATAATTCAGTTACTACATGTGCCATATCGAGAATATGCCAATCCTAAGCGAGCTTGGCGAGTTGAATCGCTCGGCTCCTTTTCACACCAGCCTACTTAAAAATTTGAGGCTCAGGATGGTTTCGGCTTAGTCCTTTGGAGGTGTCATAAAGATCGGTCCATCTGAATCGGTGGCTTTGGTTTCACGTTGAGCCGCGAGCGATGCTGCAGGCCCCGTCGCTGGCTGAGCCGCTACGGGTGCCGCGCGATGCTGATTGCGCGGATCCATTTCGCCATCCCATAGACGCGAGAGATAACTGCGGGTATGTTTCAGGATGATTGGGCTCAGAATTAACATGCCGATGATATTGGGGAAACCCATGGCGAGAATCATCATGTCGGAGAAGTCCAGGACCGCACCGATACTTGCGACCGGCCCGAGGACAACCAAGAGGGAAAAGATGATCCGATAGGGAACAATCGCCCAGCGTCCGAGCAGGTATTCCGCGCTTCGTTCGCCGTAGTAACTCCATGAGATCATGGTGGAAAATGCGAAGATCACCACCGCGGCAATAAGGAGGTATTGGGCCCAACTTCCGAGAGATCCGAAGGCGGTTGCGGTCATAATCGACCCTTCGATCCAGTTCGCAGAACTAATGCCTTCATGCACCCCTGTGATCAAGATCGCGAGGGCAGTCATGGTGCAGACCAAAATGGTATCGATAAAGGGACCGAGCATCGCAACGACGCCTTCGCGAACGGGCTCTTTGGTTTTGGCGGCGGAGTGAGCGATGGCGGCTGAACCCAAACCGGCTTCATTGGAGAAGGCAGCGCGTTTCATACCTTGCAAGAGAACCCCGATAAAACCACCGAGGGCAGCATTGGGGGTGAACGCACTTTCGAGGATACTACCAAACATGGCAGGGACTTTGCCCATGTTGCTGAAGATAATGAACAAACAAACCCCACAGTAAAACAGGCACATCGCAGGTACGAGTTTGGAGGTGACCTCACCGATGCGGCGAATTCCACCGATGATGACAACGGCGACGAGTAAGGCCAAGACGCCACCGAAGACCCAAGGGGCCCAATCGCTTTCAAAGCCGAGAACGCTTTCGGTGATCTGATAGGTCATGTTGCCTTGGAACATGTTCCCGCCACCGAAACTTGCCAGGACAGTGAGGAGAGCAAAAACGATGCCGAAGATTTTTCCGATGGGCCACCCGATGGCGCCCCACTGTTCGCGGATGCCTTTGTCGAGGTAAACCATGGGGCCGCCCAATACGTGACCGTCTTTCGGATCCACGCGGCGGTAAATTTGCGCTAAGGTACAACTACAGAACTTCATGGTCATACCGAAGAAGGCGACGATCCACATCCAGAAGACGGCACCCGGGCCACCGGCTGCGATGGCCACCGCCACCCCTGCGATGTTTCCTAAGCCAACGGTAGCGGAGAGCGCGGAAGTGAGGGCTGCAAAGTGAGAGATTTCTCCGTCATCATCTGGGTCATCGTACTTTCCTCGTACACAGGCGATGCCGTGAAAGAAGAGCCGGATATTGATCATGCCGAACATGAAGGTGAAAATAATGCCTCCGATTCCGAGCAGGGCCACGATAAATGGGAAGCCGCCTTCAAGGCCAGATCGCCCACCTGAAATATCAAAGAAGAAAACTTTGGCCAAATAGCCATTCGCGATATCGAATTTTGCGTTTAACAGTTCCTGAGATTCCTGAGGGTTAAAGCCTCCGATGGAAAATGCTTCCTTGTTCGAAGCGGCCTCAGAACCATCTGGATCCCCGTCTTCGTCCTTGGACGTTTCGGAAGAAGGGTTTGCAGTGGGTTTGGGAGCAGGATCAGAAGTAGGTTTGGCTGCATCTGTATCAACCTCAGAGGCTACGGGCGCTGAAGGCGCAGCAGGCGCAACGGCAGAAGTAGCCGCATCACTTACATTGGAAACCGAAGCTCCAGGCTCTTGAGCCCAGATACTGCAGGTTAAGAGAAGAGAAAATAAAAGGGGGAAACGAATCATGGGGAAACCTAAACAAAATTATTTTTTAGCCGGACGGAGTTCGACATCGGAAAGTGAGAGGTAATAATACGAGGAAGATGTAAGATAGAGAATCTGCAATTTAAGCTGACCACCGAGCTGGAACGTTCCACAGCTAAGTTCACCTCGAGCCCTTGAGGTCGGAATGATTTCTTTACTGTTGCTGCGTTCCTGAACAAATTTGCTTCGGGAAGCCCCGGTATCTCGAACCCCTTGCACGACAAGTTTTGCTCTCGATCCATGAACACGATCGAGATTAAGAAAGACGTCGTAATATCCAGGACGCAATTTTTTAAGGTCCCATTCGATGCGCGCTTTCTCGGCGGACATTTTACAGCTCTTACCGGTAATCGTCGCCGCCCCCAAAACACGAGCTTTTTCCATAGGGAGAATAAGGCTATTCCGCTTTTTCGCAGGCGGGGGTGAAGGTACGGGCACTGCATTTGGAATGGTATTCGGCAGGGCTCCGAGTTCATTCGGCCCGGTGCGATTTAGAGGGATGTCCGGTTTAATGAAGGTTGACTCAACCGCTTCACGTTTCGCGCGAAGAGCGAGGGCTTTATCAATATCTCCCGCCACCGTGACCGACGTTTCTAACTTTTTCAATTCCTCAATATATTTCTTGGAGGCATCGGTTTGGGCGACGTCTCTTTTTGTAATCAGGGCATTGATTTGCCGGTTAAAGATTTGCTGCATTTTTGCCACCACGGGCACATCCGAAAGAACCTCGGTTGGCACCGCAGCGCCTTCAATTCGAGAAAGTTCAGCCTGGAATCCAATGGTTGAATCAAGGTCTCCTGCGTTTTGCACTTTTTGCTTCTGAGCGGTTAATGCAGAGGAGTACTTTTCAACTAACTGAGCGCTTTCAACTGCGAAATCGATCTCCGCTTTTTTTTGAGCAAAGTCGTGAGTTTGTTCGAGTTGTTCTTCTTGAGCAAAGCCAAGGCTGTAGCACGCACAGGTGAGAAAGATAAAATAGTGAACGAGTTTCATAACTGATATCTCTTAACGGATGAAAAATTGGTCAACCACAGCTTTGTCAGGTGCTTTGGTTAATAAAGATACTATGAGCATGGCTACGGCACCTGCCAACCAGCAAATCGCGGCAGGTTGTATGCCATTGCCGATGGCATATTCACCACCAAACCCGCTGTCTTGAAAGAAATAAAACCAAGTTATCATAGAGGCAATGACAGAGGCATAAGCCCCTGCACGGGTAGCTCGGCGCCAATACAAGGCGGCGATGACGAGCGGAGTGAGACCCGCGAATCCGGTAAAGCACCAGACCGCGAGATCGAAGACATTGTAATTCTTCATTAGCAAGGAACCAATGTAGGTTAGGGTCACAATAATAAGAACGAAGCTTCGCGCAATGGCGATGATTTGCTTGTCGGAGAAACGCTCTTTACCCGCGACATGAAGCACAATGTCGTTGGTGAAAATCGTCCCCAAGCAAAGAAACTGTGAATCAAGTGAGGACATGATGGCGGCCAAGATCCCTGCCGTAACCAGGCCGACGATAATGGGGTTGCCAATTAGGCCTTTCACCATGAGGCTTAAGACGGCGCCAACGCTTCCATCCGGCAAGCCTTTGATAATGCCCGTAGTCTTGATGGACGCCCATACGGCTGAATCAGGGTTAAAGACGCCAGTGGCCCAAACCCCGATTAGAACGCAAGGCACCCAAACAATCATGATGCACAGTGGATGGGCAATCACGGTTAGCTTAAAGGTTTTGGCGCTTTTAGCAGTAAGCCAATGCTGGAATAAATGGGGAAACATTCCGACACTGAGTGGGATAAACATGTATGAAAGGAAGGTGATCGGTTGCACCCCAACCTTGCGTGCCGAGGATGCGCCGTCTTTCATAGTGATCAGCAGTTCACTCGGAGTCCGAACCAGGTGAGCCGGGTTGGCTTGCTCGGTAGCCGCCACGAGCCCGCCCAACTTTTTGGAAATGAGATAAAACGCGAGCAGCCCCATACTTATAAAAACGAGGGTCTGGAAGGTATTGGCCCAGGCGGCCGAGCGAGAGCCCCCCGCGAACACATAACTCAGAACTACCCCGCAAATGACAATGCCGATGAGCCAAGCGGGTACGGCTCCACCTGTACTGGCAAAGGTTTCGGGGAACAGGCCAAGCGTCATCGGGCCGAGCACCTTGTAGGATCCAATGACACCGATCAAAAGATAAGGGACGGTCAGAAATACCATGATGGGAAACAGCAAGTATCCGAGACCATTGGATTCAAAACGTCCGCGAAAAAATTGGATTTGGGTAACATAGCCATGGCGCTTGCCGATGGACCAGAGGCGGATCCCGATTAGAAAGAAACAAGCGGCATGGATTAAACCGGATGAGGAGGCCATTAGGCCATAGGTGCCGATCCCCTTTTGAAAGGCTTTCCCGGTAGACCCGACCAAGGCGAAGGCGGTCATGGTTGTACCAAAAACTGACATCAAGAGCATGAAGGGACCAATACTATGGCTTGCGACAAAATAATCTTTCGACGTCCCTTGGAAAAGGCGCTTACTGAAAACACCGAGGCCAAGAAGCAGGCAAAGGTACAAGCACACAACAACGAGAGCGGTCATGCGTCGTCTCCTTCACGCCCCTCTTCGGCCCACGCTTCAATCCGAGTCGGCCATGCGAAAAGTACGACGAAGCCCCAAAAGATAGCGACCACGATGGAATAGGCCGCGTGATAAGCCAGACCGGTCGGAAGGAAGCCCAAAATCAGGTTCCCCTTATCCCAGTTCCAAAGGTCTTGGTGCAAGGCACCCAAGAGCAAAAATAGTATGATGACGAAATATTTCACGTTTCTAAAAGTACGGCGCTGCGCAATCAAACCTGATTCAAACCGGATTCGCTCGGACACAATAGCCACGTCTATTCTCAAACACAAAAAAGCCGGAAACCTAAAGAGTTTCCGACGAATATATTCAGACCTGACTTGGAAAAAGTCAGGCGATCGCAGTTGGCGATTTAGAGCTGTAGCAAGAGCTTTTCGGGCTCCTCGAGGCTCTCCTTGATGGATACAAGAAATTGCACCGCGTCGCGCCCATCGATGATCCGATGGTCATAACTCAAGGCCAAGTACATAACTGGACGGATCTTCACTTCGCCATCAATTGCCATCGGGCGTTCGATGATGTTATGCATTCCCAAAATCGCGCTTTGAGGTGCGTTTAGAATGGGGGTTGAAAGCATGGAACCAAAGGTTCCGCCATTGGTGATGGTGAACGTACCGCCGACCAGGTCATCGTACTTCAAGGAAGCGTCTTTGGCTTTTTGAGCTAAGCTACGAATCGTCCGTTCGATTTCTGCGAAGGAAAGCGTATTGGCGTTTGGAACCACCGGGACGACGAGGCCACGAGGCGAATCAACCGCAATCCCGATATTGTAGTACTCGTGATACACGACATCATCTCCATCCAGAGATGCGTTGATGACGGGGAACTTCTTAAGTGCCTCGGTGGTCGCCTTGACGAAGAAGGACATGAAACCGAGCTTGGTACCGTATTCTTCGAGGAACTTTTCTTTATACCGAGCCCGAATATCCATGACAGGCTTCATGTTAACTTCATTGAAGGTCGTCAGAATCGCAGCCGTGTGCTGAACCTCAACCAAGCGTTCCGCGATTCGTTTGCGGATGCGACTCATAGGTACACGTCGCTCAGGTTGATCGCCTTTAGGCGGGCTACTAAAAACGGGTGCAGATGATTTCGCCTCGGGTGCCTTGGCCTCAGACGCGGTGGCGCCAGCCCCAGATTTGATAAAGGTTTCAACGTCCGATTTTAAAATACGGCCATCTTTGCCCGTCCCAGTGATCTGAGTGGCATCGAGATTGTGCTCGTTAACTAGTTGACGAACAGAAGGGCTCAAACTGGCGGCAGCCTTGGTTGAGTCAGGGGCGGCTTTTTCCCCCGAGTCGGCAGGAGCGGCTTTAGACTTGGTTGCATCAGCAGCGGGTTTGCTTGCATCGCCGGCAGGGGCACTTTTAGCAGGGGCACTTTTAGCGGAAGCGGCTTTAGCGGGAGCGGCTTTAGCACCGTCACCCGAGATTCGTGCAAGAGTGTCGCCACGTTGAAGTGTATCGCCTTCTTCTTTCAGCGTTTCTAGCACGCCCGATTGAAGAGCAAATACTTCAAGAACAATTTTATCGGTTTCGACTTCGGCGATGACTTCATCGCGTTCGACGGTATCCCCGTTTTGTTTGTTCCACTGAGCGAGGGTACCCTCTTCGACTGATTCCGGAAGTTCCGGGACTTTGATTTCTACGGCCATGATTGGCGGCTCCCTATCTTGGGTTTAATAAAAAGGTTATAAAAGTGTAGGTTTGGGCAGATGGTTTGGTTCCGAGCAGGTTGAACTCGGGACGATTGCCCTTCGGTTTAGAACGGGGTGGAGTAATCATCCCCTTTGGCGTCTGGACCTAAGCCCAGTGCCGCTTCAACGAGCAGTCTTTCGCGCGCCTCATGACGAGCTGGGCTACCTCCCGCTGGAGCGGAGCAACTAATCCGGCCTGTGAAAAAGAGCTTATGATGTGGCTGAAGTGCCTTCTTCAACTGGTGGTCGATCTGATACCAAGCTCCTTGGTTTTTCGGTTCTTCCTGAACCCAAATCACATCCACAAGGTTTGGATATTTCCCTAATTCATTTTTGAGGGCTTCGAGGGGGAAGGGATATAATTGCTCGATGCGAATCAAGGCAACGTTGGTGAGTTTTTCTTTGCGACGTTTTTTCAACATCTCATAGTAGACTTTGCCGGAACAGAGGCAGGCGCGGCGTACTTGCTTATTCTTCTTTAATTCTTGCTCCCCAATGACCACCTGGAACGTTCCTTCGGCGAGTTCTTGGAGATCAACAAAACTTTCTTTGCGACGAAGCATGCTTTTGGGGCTCATGATAATGAGTGGCATCCGGCATTTACGACGCATTTGACGGCGAAGCATGTGGAACATCTGTGCCGGGGTTGACGGAATGCAGACGCACATATTTTCTGCCGAACAGAGCTGGAGAAAACGTTCGAGGCGAGCCGATGAATGCTCAGGCCCCTGCCCTTCCCAACCGTGCGGTAGCATCATTACAAGTCCTGTAAAGATGTTCCACTTTTGTTCACAACTACTGATGAACTGATCGATGACCACTTGGGCGCCATTGACAAAATCACCGTACTGCGCTTCCCATACGACGAGGGTGTTTGGCTCGCAGGTGCTGTAGCCATATTCATAGGCAAGCACCGCTTCTTCAGAGAGGATCGAATCAATGATCCAAAATTCTGGTTGATCTGGATGCAAGTGACGCAGAGCGGTGTAGGTTTCTCCTGTGGCCTGATCATGCACGGTGGCATGACGATGAAAAAAGGTTCCGCGTCGTGCGTCCTGACCGACAAAACGAACCGCGTAACCATCATCAAGTAAGGTGGCGTATGCCATGATTTCAGCTGCCCCCCAGTCCAACGGCTGCTTACCGGTAAGCATCTTGTGCCGGTCATCGATGATTTTTTGCACGCCTTTGTGGGGTGAGAAATTCTTCGGCAATGCGGTGGCGAGTTTGCCTAGTTTTTTCAGGGTGGGTAAAACCACAGAGGTCTTCACCTTTTCGCTCCAATGTCCGCCGCGAAAGCGGTCCCAACGGTTTTCGAAGGTGTAGGTGTAATCAGGAAGAACTTTGGAGTTCACATAATCCCCCTTATCGAGAGCATCACGGTATTCTTCCGCCATTTGCTGAGCCATGGTTTCCGTCACCTCGCCTTTATTGACGAGCTTTTCGCGATACATGGTCAACACGCTTCGCTGCTCGCTGATTAGCTTGTACATGCGCGGTTGTGTGGCCAATGGAAGGTCCCCTTCATTGTGTCCGTGACGGCGGTAGCAAACCATATCGATAAAGACGTCTATATTGAAGCGCATGCGGAATTCTATCGCGAGTTTCGCAACAAAAACCACCGCTTCAGGATCGTCCCCATTCACATGAAAAATTGGGCAATCGAGAGATTTGCCAACGTCAGTACAGTATACTCCGGTCCGAGTGTCTTTAGGGTGATTTGTGGTGAAACCAATTTGATTATTCACCACGACGTGAACCGAACCACCGACTTTGAATCCACGAAGCCCACTGAGATTAAGCGTTTCGTACACGACCCCTTGTCCAGAAATTGCGGAATCACCGTGAATCATAATCGGCACAACCGTGTTCCCCTTGGTATCATTTAAGTTGTCTTGACGCGCCCTTGCGGAGCCGCAGACTACCGGACTAATGATTTCTAAATGGGAGGGGTTGTAGGCCAAAGACAAGTGAACGGGACCACCAGAAGTCATCACATCAGAGGAATACCCTTGGTGGTACTTTACGTCCCCAGTCATTTTGTCGCCAAGAATTACGCTGCCCTTTTCAAACTCTTCAAAGAGATTTTTGGGCTGCTTGCCCATGCTGTTGACCAATACATTCAAACGGCCCCGATGCGCCATGCCCAGAACGATTTCTTTCACGCCGAAAGAACCCGACTGTTGGATCACCGTATCAAGTAACGGAATTAAAGATTCTCCTCCTTCGAGAGAAAATCGCTTTTTCCCAGAGTACCGGGTGTGAAGATATCGCTCGAGCCCTTCGGCTGCCGTCAGCAAGCCCAAGATGTTTTTCTTTTCCTTAGGAGAAAAGCTTGGGTTAGCTTGGGTTGTTTCAATTCGAGTTTGCAGCCATTCCTTTTGCTCAGCATCAGCAATGTGCATGTACTCAACTCCGATATTGGTGCAGTACGTTTCCTTGAGAATTGTCAAGAGCTCATGCAACGGAAGTTGATTGGCGGCGGGAAAGGTACCGGTATGAAAAAGACGACCCATGTCGCCTTCGTCCAAACCGTGACTGGCTGGATCGAGTTCTTTGACAAACGGTCGAGGTGTGTAACCTAGCGGATCAATCGTGGCGCGTAAGTGACCATGCAGACGATAGGCGGTGACGAGATCAAGTACTGCAGCTTGCTTCTGGCCCCATGAATCACTGTCACAGGCGATGCCATTTCCTGCGGAACGGTAACGTGCAGGTTCGTATTTGATGAGACGAACCAACTCGCGTTGAAGTTCAGTGTGGGAAACGTAAGAACCATTCGCTCCGCTTCCATCACTATTATCGTGAAGAGCTTCAAAATGATCCCGCCATACTTCGGAAACCGAAGTCGGGTCATTGAGAAAATCCTCGTAGAGCCCTTCGATGAAGGCGATATTTCCCGCATCGTAGACCTTGTCGTTCCACTTACTCATGACGTGCTGTCTTTCCTATTTTCAGACCCGAATCCTTACTACGGCTAAGGGCTATTTCGAGCGTACCAGCTAATGTATCTTTTGTATAGCTTCGGTATGATTAGAAGTGACATTTTTTGTAAGGATTCATCTGTTTTTAATTGGGTGCATTCGCTAGGTGCAACCTCATCATTTCCATCCGACACATCTTAAAATTATTTGCTTGGTGCAGCCTCGCCTTTTTGGCGTGGATTTTCCTGCTTGGCTTTTCGATTGTTCGGACCGGGCAGCAAGATCATCGCTACCCTGCAGATCTGATTGTCGTGCTTGGAGCCGCCGCCTATGGGACGCAACCTTCCCCCGTGCTGAAAGAGCGTATTAATCATGGCATATTACTCCTGAACGATAAAGTGGCCCCAAGGATCCTCTTCACCGGCGGACGAGCTCTCGAATCCGATCTCGCGGAATCCGAAGTCGCTCGGGATTACGCGATGAACTTGGGCATTCGCGCAGACCGTATCATCATCGAAACCACCTCTCGGACCACCTATGAAAATTTACGTGAAACGAAAAAGGTTTCAACCGAACTGAATGCGAAGAAAATGATTTTGGTCAGTGATCCGCTTCATATGAAACGCGCTGCAATCATGGCACGTGACCTAGGTATGGATGTACGCAATTCAGCGACACAAACATCGATGTATAAAACCTGGCGCACCAAGTTTCCTTTTTTACTTCGGGAAATTTATTACTACCACGCCTATCGCGCACGAAAATTATTCCGACTCACAGAATCAACCTAACTCCCGGCCCCAGTCTTGCAATGCGAGGCCAGAGGCGAATGCGAGGCCAGAGGCGAATGCGAGGCCAGAGGCGAACAAAATTAGGGCGCGCTAGGAGTTGGTGCAGGGGTAATGCCACTGCCAGGACGCAAGCGAGTTTCGTTCAGGTCGACAGGTGCTTTAACTGCGCCGCTAATGTGGTGATCTAAGAAAGCGCCCACGAGTAATTTAAATTTTGCAGGGTCTTCCGCGAGGAAGGAACCTCTCGAGAAGTCTGGGAACACGTGCATTTGCTTTCCATTCCCGGGTGACGTGTCATCTAATGGCAATGCGTTGTAGACCCGTTCGACTTCCTCGACCTTAACATAAGGGTCATCTGAACCGATTAAAATCATGGTCGGCGACTGAACCGAAATCGCGTCGTTGTAGGGGTTGAACTGCAGGGCATTCATTCTGTTTTGCGCCCCGCCCCAAAGAGCTAAAACATGCGCAGCGGGGAAGGCTGGAACCCCCATGGTGTTGAAACGATTTTTAAGCGAATTGATAAAAGTATCAAACGGTGCCTCAAGAATTAATGCCGTAGGCGTGATTTCCGAAAAGGCAATGGCACGTAAGGTGGCCACGGATCCCATCGAGCGACCATAAATAACGGTAGGAAGATTCGGAACTAATTTATTGAGGCGCCGATGAGCTGCAATGACATCGTCGGCCTCACGGAAGCCCATGGTTGTACGATAGCCAGATGATTCACCAGAGGCCCGAAAATCGAGACAAAAGGTAGAATAACCAAGGTCGTTAAAATATTTAGCCTCACTGTACATCTGCGCACGAGTGGACGCATAGTCGTGAAGCAGAAGAACCGCAGCTTGTGCGGCAGGTACTTCAGTGAGAAATCCAGTTAACTGAACTTCCCCACCAAGTGAAGGAAAGGTTTCCACTCGGCCCGTCAAGCCCGCGCTTTCAGGCGTTTTGTTGGATACAGGTTTGGGGACACGAATACCTGTAAACAACACCTTGTATTTCTCGAGACCAGAGAGGTTTCGCGGAGAGGGAGTTCGCTCTCCCCCATCCTTAAAATTGGTCATAGCTCGCGCATGCAAATATGCCGAGACATTGAGCAAAATAAACACCAACACTAAAATTCTAAATAGCCACTTCTTCAAAATAATCCTATCTACTTTCCTAAGACTCTTGTCCTATGAATTCGGTCACCTCTTGCAACGGTTTTCGTCCATTGAGTTTGGCAAGATACGAAATCACGGTCGAATTTACAAATGAGCACCCTGCTTAACAATCAGCTGCCTGTCCTGGAAGAAGCAATGGAGCCGGACATCCCATTGACTCAGCCAATGCGCGAAAAACTTCAGCTTCATGAATCGACACGTGATGGTCAGACTCGATGCAAGCGCTGCAAGCCTGCAAAACCAGCTTCTTAACCGATGGAGATGCCTGTGCTAGCTGATCTAAGATTTCATCTACGACAAGAATGTCATCTTGAATATCGACGATTTTTGTCAACCCAGGGATGATTTTGTTCGCGGCCAAAAAGGCACTTTCGGTTTCTTCTTCTGTCTTATCACAATCCTCAGAAATCACATGGATGAGGATGGAGATCTCAGGGATAAGCTGGCTGACATTATTGTAACGCTCTTTTGTACTCCCAGGCCCAAACAAATGAACTTGAAGGTGATGCACGATGATGCGACGGAGGCAAATCTCATACAGTTCGACGACTCCATCCGCTTCGATCAAGAAATCGATATTTTCTGTAAAGGTTTCAAACTGAGGCAGAGATAACTCGCGCAAGGCGGGCAAGGTCATGTCGATAAGGGGTAAGCGAAGCTTTTCGGGTAAAGCGAGGGTTTGTTTCTTTAAGGCATTAACGGCATCGATGACAGCAGGATCTCCATTCTTTTGGAGTTGGGAAAGCTGAAGTTTTTGAATGGTTGATTCGCTATGAATTAAAATCAGATACGCAATGGCTCGTGCCCCAACGTGGTTGTGGGAAGCGATAAGCAGGCTTTCCGGAATCTCGTTCAGTAACGTTGCAGCATAAGAGGTTTGTTCTGCGGTTGGTGCACCGACTTGGTCCAGTAGACCTCCAAGTACGACCATCCCATGACCATCCATTGGAAACGCGCTCCCTCCAGCGGTCTGCGATTTTTTACGATAGGGTTTATCTTCGTAAGGCCTCTTACGATTCTGCTGCAACGCCTCGCCTAGCTCAGGGTAAGTGCCCGTAAAATTAGGGTAGATCCGTCTTACCCGCTCTTCTAGTGGCGGATGAGTGGACAAAGCGCCTGACGTCGAACTGATCGCATTATTGAAGAAGAGATGACTGGCCTCTTCCGCTCGGGGATGCTGGATTTTTCCGTGACCTGCCAACGATCCCGTTTTCATTAAGGCCCCTGCTAAACCATCTGGATTTCGAGTAAATTGAATCGCAGAGGCATCCGCCAAATATTCGCGCTGTCGAGACACCGCACTCTTGATCAACTTCCCGAAAAAGACGCCTATGTAACCAACAACAAATAAACCAACTCCAACCACAAGAATAGCGGCTTCCACCCCACCCTCATTATCACGGCTTCGCCGACGACTGTGCATACGTCCCCGGCCCACGGATCGCAGAATGAAGTAACCGATCAGTCCGAGTAAAAGTATTCCATGCAGGATGCCGATAAGTCGAATATTGAGCCGCATATCGCCGTTTAGGATATGGCTAAATTCATGGGCAACTACGCCCTGTAATTCGTCACGAGATAATAGGTGAAGGCAACCTCGTGTTACCCCGATAACCGCATCATCAATGGTTGTGCCAGCGGCGAACGCGTTGATTGAATCGGCTTCGTCCTCCATTACGTAAACGGGTGGGACTGGCATGCCAGCCGCGATCGCCATTTCTTCTACCACATTTAGAAGAACGCGTTCTTCGTGATCAGTGGTGTCAGGTTGAATCAAGCGAGCATCTAACAAGCTAGCAACGGTTTTACCCCCACCCCGTAATGACAAGGTTTTAAAGGCGCTTCCGCCTCCAATCGTAAGGCCAACCACGCCAAATGTTATCCCCATCAGTATAGGGTTAACCGGGTTTTGTCCCTGAGATTGCAGCAGGAAGGCGACAACCCCGTAAATAGCGGCAAAGATAAGAACGACCGCACAGAAAAAGAAAAAGACGAGATGCTTAGTCTTTTTTTTCGCCTGCTCTTGGCCTTCAAAAAAATCCATGGAGAATCCTTTTAGAACGTAGATGCATTAGACGGCTGGGATCGATGGCTTTAATCGGAAAACCACGGGAGTAACGGTGCCGAGAACAAGAGGAAAGGTACCGGGAACGAGAGGAAAGGTGCTGGGAACGAGAGGAAAGGTGCTGAGAACGAGGGGAAAGGTGCTGAGAACGAGAGGAAAGGTGCCGGGAACGGAAACCAAACGGAACCGCTTTATCGACGTCCTGAACGTAGTGCCCCTTCTGCAGAGAGCAGGAAGGAAGGCACCTCATTTAGATCCAATTTCGAATCGATTATCGCTTAGAGAACACCGTCTAGTCGAAAGAAACCTTGATCGGATCTTTTTCGGCTTTGTCTTCGATTTCGAAGAGTCCAGCTTCTTGGAAGCCAAAGCTATTGGCAAACAAGGCACTGGGGAACGTTTCCCGAGCCGTGTTGTAGGTTGTTGCTGCGTCATTGAATGACTGACGGGCAAAAGCGATCTTGTTCTCGGTAGAGGTCAACTCTTCGGTTAATTGCATCATGTTCTGATTTGATTTCAGATCAGGATAGTTTTCCGAAAGAGCGAATAAGCGTCCTAGGGACCCTGAAAGAGCAGCTTCGGCTCCAACCAAATTCTCAATGGCAGAACCATCTCCGGGATTACTTGAGGCAGAGGCCTGAGCGCTTGCGGCTTGATTCCGAGCATTGATAACCGCCTCAAGAGTGTCCCGTTCGTGAGACATATACTTTTTGGCGGTTTCAATCAGATTTGGGATCAAATCATAGCGACGTTTTAATTGTACATCGATTTGAGCAAAGGAGTTCTTGTACCGTTGGCGCTTTGAAACGAGACGGTTGTAAACTCCTACCACGGAAAATACCGCGAAAAGTAGGATTACGAGAATGATAATAGCGGCGATGCCAAGTGCAGTCATAAGTCTTTTTCTGATTTACCGATTAGACTCTCGAAATCACGAATTAGTCAAAAATGTAGGCAACTTTAAATACGCCGTACGCATCTTCGCGTGTATTTTTGCCACCACCGGCATGAGCAGTGAAGTGAACAGATTCATTCCATTGGTAGTGAAAACCACCGACAAACCGCGCTGGATGACCATTTCCAGAGGTTTCGAGATCTTCGTCACTAAAATTTGCTTCAGCTACGAGAGAAAAGCGATCTGAAACCGAATACACGCCCGAAGCGGCCATAATGAATGCGTTTTCCGTGTCGGAGCGAAGATCATAGCTAACATCGCCAATCACCTGGACTGTGTCGTACATTTTATGCCCGATGCTCACCCCGAGGGTTGTCGTCGTTTCACCCGTTCCAAGGTACTCTTCATCTTCACCTGTGTTCAGATTGAGATGCGCATGAGGAAGAACATAGGTGTTGTCGAAAATGTTTTCATAGGCTTTGAGTACCGCTCCAAAACGAGCATCGCCAAAACCGGTTTGCGTTCCACCGGATTCAGGGTCAGCCCACCCTACAGGCAAACTTGCATCGAAAGTTAGGCGATTATCCCAGTTGAAACGGCCTTGAGGGGTGAGAAAGAAGCGATTCACTCCCTGATTCCCGGCCCCTTCCGTTTCATCGTTAAAATCTGAGAAATTTACCGTCGTGTTGAACTCAAAGTTGTTCATTTCGGGAAAATAATTATCATACGTCAGGGTTGTCTGACGTGTTCCAATGAGTTGAGCTTGAACACTCATTGAAAAAATCGTGAAAAATGCAAGAACCAGATATTTTTTCAGCATACGTATTGCCTCCGCCTAATTTAAGGTTGTGAATGGCGATAGGCTACCCATTTGCCGCCGGCTTTGCGATGAAAAAATGTGACCGATTTGCGATGATGCCTACCCAAGAGCCTGTCGGACTTAGCAGATTCGGCTACGAATTCCTCACTTTGGCCCATACGACCCGGACGAATCGATCAATTAGTCTCAACTATCTCTCACGAATCGTCCAAACCGTCTGGTCTCAAACTGAGAAATCCTCGCTCGAAAGCCTAAGTCCGACAGACTGCTAGCAATTATAGCAATAAATATTGAAACGGTCTCGATAGCCTTTTGGCCTGTAACGTTTAAATAAGAGGGGCTGCTTTGACCGTCATGAGTCGAAGTCAGCCAGGGAATCACCAATTCAGCCTCATCGGCACGAACTACTATTGCCTAAGAACTTGGTAATGTGGTATTCAAGAAAGCTAGTTAAAACCTCTTTCAGAGGGATGTGAGGCATAATTGATCGACGTTTTTGCAGGATTGAGCCAAAGCATTTCTCGATGCGGTCGTATTAAGGTTAAACGGCTGACCAGATTAGTAAGCCCTAGCCCCATGAATTTTCATCCTATTTACTTCGTCAAACACATACAAGCCCTTGGAACGTATATGAACCGACCCTCATCTATTCTTCGACTTTTCTTCATCCTGAGCTTCAGCGCCCCCTTTATGGCAGTAGCTCAGGAGAAGCCTGCTGCTGTCGCGCACGTAGACTTTGTGAATCAAGTCCAACCGATTTTAGAGCAAAACTGCTTAAGTTGTCACTACGAGAAAAAAGACAAAGGTAAAGTAAGACTGGATACAAAAGAATTTGCCTTTGAAGACGAGGAAGTTCTTTCGCCCGGAAACCCAGATGACAGCTCACTCTATTGGACAACCACACTGGACATCGATGAAGATGAAATCATGCCTCCGCAGGATAAAAAAGAACGTGACCCTTACCCTCTTTCAATCGTTGACCAGGAGATCTTAAAGAATTGGATTCTACAAGGAGCTGAATGGCCCGATGGCGTTGTTCTTGCCCCTAAGCGCCGACTACCAAGTAAGCTAGACTTCAAAAAAGATATCCAACCCGTGCTAGAACAACTCACGGACCAACGAGACCTCTCGATAATCACACGCTGGATGCAAGAAGGCGGCACCTTTCCAAAGGGAGCAACACTCGACTTTTCCATCAAAGGCCCGAAACCATTTGATGGGATGTCTGCTGAAAAGTTATACACCACCCTCGGCTTAAAACCAGGGCCGGTGCAAGAGGCCAATACCATGGAAGCCTATGCACAAAATATTCCTCCGCTCGATGTTGAATTTGATATGCTTCCAATCGCTGGCGGCGAATTCATGATGGGAAGCCCAGAAGATGAGCCAGGACGCAAAGCGGACGAACGCACTCCAATCAAAGTAAAGGTTGATCCATTCTGGATGGCAAAACATGAGCTTACTTGGGAGTTGTACGAGCTATGGCAAGCAAGCGTTGAAATCGACGAGCGAAACTATCTCAAAGCGGGCACCAACGAGGTTGATTTGATCTCAGATGCAGTGTCCCGCCCTACCCCTGCTTACATGGAAATGAGCTTTGGCATGGGGAAAACAGGCTATCCAGCCATCTGCATGACCCACCTTAGCGCTCGCATGTACTGCATGTGGCTTAGCGCTAAAACAGGACATTTTTACCGTCTACCCACCGCAGCAGAATGGGAATACGCCTGCCGCGCAGGCACAACTACCGCCTACCATTTTGGTGACGATAAGTCCGAACTGAAAAACTACGCGTGGACTTACGACAATAGCGATTGGCAGTACCAAAAAGTCGGCAAGAAAAAGCCAAACCAGTGGGGCTTACACGATATGCACGGTAACGTCTGGGAATGGGTACTTGATGACTATGTCATTCCCAAAGCCACACAAGAAATCCTCGAAAACCCTCTACGTGTCCCGAAAGAAATGTATGGCCGGACGGTCCGTGGTGGCGGCTGGGATGACAAGGCTGACAAACAACGAAGCGCGGCTCGCATGGAATCAAATGAAGCGTGGAAAGCTCGCGACCCGCAAATTCCTCAAAGCGTTTGGTGGCTTACGGACGCAAAAATGGTCGGGATGCGTATCGTTCGCCCGCTTGCCATTCCAGACGCCAAAGACATTGGTAAATTCTGGCCAAGCCAAGCGGAAATGGAAACCATTCCCAAACGCTGATTCTTAGCAGAGGTCGTCAGCTAAGAAGCGCTAAACACTGCCCCTCAGCACCTCAGCACCCCCAAAAGCCCACGTTGTTACGTGGGCTTTTTCGTTCTTCATAAATCGGGATGCATCGCCCTATACGTCAAAGTTATTCGCTTAAAGAAATTTAACTTCCTTCAGTGGTGTCATATGTTTACGAACCTGATTTACCCGGTTGGGATCTAACGAAACCCGAAGGATTTCCTCCTGATCAGAGCCCGCTTCGGCCAGGATGTCTCCATACGGATCTACCACCATACTATTCCCGCAAAAGACGGGTCCGCCGGCAACATCACAACCAACCCGGTTGGCCGCGACAACGTAACATTGGTTCTCAATAGCCCGCGCCTGAATCAAGGTTCGCCAATGCGCTACCCGAGGAAATGGCCAAGCAGAAGAGAGCAAAAGAAGATCGACCCCGTGATCGACAACAAGCCGTCGCGCCAATTCGGGAAAGCGCAGGTCATAACAAATTAAGAGACCGACATGAAATGCGCCCCATTGAAAATGAACTAAGGTGTCCCCCGCTTCGATGTACCGCTCCTCTCCCAGCACCGTCGCCAAGTGCACCTTCTCATAGGTCACGGTATCGCCATTTGCTGCCGCGAAAAGTTGGGTATTTTTCCATGCTGAATTACGGGTAGGCTCTCCTAAACCAACACAAACACTCACACCGGATTCCACCGCCAACTCCTTGACCATGCTTGTAGATGACACGGGCCGACTCCCCTCCTGATTTGCCAGCGACGAGAGAGCCGGAAGGTTATATCCTACGTCAAACATCTCTGGCGCAAGGAACAATTTGGGTGCTAGATCAGAAAATTCACCAAACCATTCATTCTGGTCTCGCAGCTGACCTTTCAGTTTAAACAGGTTTTTCTCGGGGAAGCCCGCCTCGCAATCCGCCTGATACACTACTATATGTTGTAGTCCTGACATTTTTTTAGCCTTGAGAAGTGAAATTGTTCATAAAATCGAAGTGGGTTAGATTTATCGTAAACTACTCATTTTAAACACCTTGTGTGTTTTAAGAACGAGAAGATGCATACATCCAATTCTCGAATTTGAAAGCTATCATCTGATCACTCATAATGTAAACAGCACATAGACAACACCTTACGAGCATTACAAACAGGATATACACAAGTTATAAACAAGCATAAAATTCAGGATTGCAAAACCGGATTTCACATCACATCTAATGGGAACAAAATTAACACATAAATTGGGAATAGAAGAATGGGAAAATCATCCATGATGAAAAGCATGTTAATCATGCTCTGCCTGTCCATTGGGACAGCTATGGCTCGCCAAATTGGCGGACTTGTATATGAAGACGTAAACTTTAACGGTGTAATGGATCCGGGCACAGAAGCCCCCGTTGCAGGTGTTACAGCAACCCTCTTTCTTGAAAACGGCAGTGTAGTTTCTGCCATTTCAGATGCTAGCGGCGTTTGGACCGCTAACGTAACCGACAACCAAGCGATTCGCTTGGAATACAGCAACTTTCCAGCAGGATATGCCCCATCGCTTCGCGGCGCTGACAGTGCATCCTCTGTAGTCTTTCTTGCAGGCGGTTCATCCGATGTTGGCAACCTACGCTTTGCGGTCGCCAATCCGGACAACTTTTGCGATGAAAATCCGGACGTAGTCCTCACCTGCTACATTACAGGTCCACAAGCTGGATTGACCAATGACACGGTTGTCCTCTTCAACTACACCAACCGAAATGATGACGCACATGACACCGTCTCAACCGCAGGTGAAGTCGGAGCCGTTTTTGGTACTGCGTACCAAAGTGCATCAGACATCATTTACTTGGCAGCTTTTCAAAAGCGTCACAGTGGATATGGACCGCTCGGACCGGGTGGCGTATATCTCGTCGACCGCACCAACGCATCGGTAACCAACTCGTTTGACCTCTACTCGCTCTTCCCAGATGCAGCCGCTTCTGACCCGCACCCAACTTCAACAACCTATGATGAAAGCTGGTTGCGCGACCCAAATTCTTGGGATGCGGTTGGCAAAGTTGGCTTGGGCGACCTCGACCTTAGTAGCGACGACTCGACTCTTTACGTGGTAAATCTCGTTGACCGCCGCCTGTACGAAGTCGACGTAACCGACCCAGGCAAGACCTTCACATCAAGCGACATGTCTCGCTATGACATTCCACGTCCGGCCGGCAATTGTCCAGACGTTGAAAGCAACTTCCGTCCTTTCGCGACGAAGTATCACCAAGGAAAAGTCTATGTTGGAGCGATCTGCTCTGCGGAGACAACCCAAGATCGTAGCGACATGCACGGCTATGTTTATGAGTTTGATACGGTAACAAAAACCTTCAACTCGACTCCAGTCCTCCAATGGCCTCTCGCCTACCCACGCGGTAACGCGTACGTTGGACCAACCGGCGGGGTAATCCCAGCTGACTGGAACCCTTGGACAAATGGCTTCGCGACCATTACCGGCGCAGTTAATCAAAACTTTGGCTTTGCGAATGTGGGCTACCCACAAGCCATGTTCGTCGACATCGAAATCGACTGCGAAGGCGACATGATCATCGGGATGCGTGACCGCGCTTCCGACCAATTTGGGTTCAACACCCTAAATCCATTTGATACCGCCGATACGTTTGAATATAAAGGCTACGGTGCTGGTGATCTCCTCCGCGCTTCTGCCGTCGGAAACGGAAATTGGTCCATGGAAAACAACTCCATCGCGGGTGCAAACGGTCCAACCGCTGGTGCAAATAACGGACAAGGCCCCGGCAACGGAGAATTCTATCACGCCGATAATTTCGCAGATCCGGTCTTCCAAGAAACCGTCCTCGGAGGATTGATCTACAAGCCTTGCGATGACAAAATCTTGGTCGCAATTTCCGATCCAATTGATTCCGGCGATGTCACGGCTGACACCGATTCTGCTGGGGTTCGCTGGTTCAGCAACACCAATGGCGCATCTTGTGGCGAGCTTCGTATTTTCGACAACACCTCAGTTGGCGGCACGGGCGCAGGAACCTTCGGCAAAGTCAATGGACTTGGTGACCTCGAGCTGCTTTGTCCTCCGGCTCCGATTGAAGCGGGTAACTATGTGTGGCTAGACGAAAACCGGAATGGGGTTCAAGATCCAGGCGAAGCTCCAATCAGTGGCGTTACAGTTGAACTACGTGATGCGAACCACAACCCCGTGAGCAGTACCATCACAGACGCAAACGGTGAATATTACTTCACGGGCCTCGACGGCCTTGGGTTCTTTGGCGACTACAGTATCTGCATCAACATGGGCCAAGGCCCTCTCGCGCTTCTCGCCCTGTCAAACCCAGACTACAATAACAACAATGGGAACAGCGACTTGAACGACTCCGACGCGGTGATCAGCAATGTCAACGGCACCGTCTACGCGAAAATCCCCTTCAACGCAGGCGGACCGGGTACCATCAACCACAGTCTTGACATTGGCTTCTTCCCTCCTCCAACCGACTTCGGCGACCTTCCTGCCGGCTACAACAAAACCACCCTGTCTGACGGTGGTGCAGGACACATCATTGTCGATGGCGTCTTTTTGGGCTCAGGAATCGACGCGGAAATGGATGGTCAAGAAAGCACTCTCGCTGACGGCGACGGCCCGGATGACAATGGTATTCTCTTCCTCGACTCGCTCAAACCTGGGGGCACGGTTGAAGTACAAATCACCGCTTCTGTGGCTGGCTTCTTGAACGGCTGGATTGACTGGCAAGCGAACAATGTTCTCGACGACCAGAGCGCAAATCGCATTGCGGCTGACTTCCCAGTTCCTGCCGGCACCTCGACTTTAACGGTTAACATTCCGGTCAACGCGACCTTGAATTCAGACACGGGGGCTCGCTTCCGCTTCACCACGGCTAGTGGCACGCTCGCAACCACACCTTGCGATCGTGCGCCTGACGGCGAGGTAGAAGATTACCTTGTCCGGATCACAGCCGACCCAGCCATCGAACTGAACAAAACGGTTTATCTCGGCAACAATTCAGGCACGGGTTGCGCAAGCGCAGGTGATCTGGAAACAGGCGCGACTGGCGCAGCCGTCACATACTGCTTTGAGGTTGAGAACACAGGCGACTGCGCACTTAACAGCATTGCGGTCGACGACCAGACCTTGAATATTGGTCGTGGATCCATGACTCTTCTCAGTGGCAGCGAGCCTCTCGCACCGGGCGAAACCATGGTCTTCTACTACGACACGACCATCAATGGCCCCCTTACCAACGTTGCAACCTCCTGTGGTGATCCATCGACCTCAAATGGCGTCGACATCCCAACTCTCGACCTCGTGAAGGACAGCGACAATGCAGTTGTTCTCGTAGCCGATCCAGAGATGGAAATGATCAAAACGGTTTACAAAGGTCACAACAACGGATCTGGCTGTGCAACTGCACCTGACTTTGTTGGCGACGTGAACGGCACTGAAATCACCTACTGCTTCACCATCGTGAACTCAGGCGACACCTTCCTCAGCAACTTGCTGTTTGATGACCCGACTTTGTCCATCAACCAAAACGCGCTGAATCTGGTAACCGGCACCCTACCGCTCGCTCCGGGCGAAAGCATCTCCTACTTCTACCAGACCACGCTGACGCAATCACGTGTCAACACCGCCTGTGCAGAACTTGAAGTCACGGCAGCAAATGGGCAAGTCATCGATTCCTTCGACAGCTTGGAAAGCTGCGATACAGCCGAAGTAGCCCTACAGGAAGTCAGTCTCGGTGACTACGTCTGGTTCGACAACAACAATGATGGCCAACAAGGGCCTGCAAGCGAAGAGCCTGGCGTTGCCGGCGCGACCGTATTGCTTACCGCCTGCAACGGAACGCCGATAAGCAGCGCCGTTACCGCAGCCGACGGGTCGTATAGCTTTGATAACCTTCCACTCGGAAGCTACAAAGTGCAACTCGACCTCAATTCCATTCCAGGGGCCTACCGACTTACCGAGTCCAATCAAGGGTCGGATCAAACCGACAGTGATGCGGACGAAGATGGATGCTCTCCTTGCGTGACCTTGAATCAAAACGGCCAACGCAATGAAACCATCGACTTTGGAATCTTTAGCACGGTATCGGTTGGCGATTGCGTCTGGGAAGACAGCAACATCAACGGCATTAAAGAGCCTGGTGAAGCCCCTGTCCCCGGTGTAACCGTCCACCTAAAAAGTGTTGGAGACGCGATTCTAGAAACCACGACCACAGGCCAAGACGGAACCTACCTCTTCACCGACCTTCCTCCAGGTAACTACCGCGTGTGCTTTGTCGTCCCCACTGATTGCAAAGTTACTGTACAAGGCGTTGGCGATCCAACCACCTCATCAAAAGCAGATGAAAACGGCGAAACGGTCTTCACCGGCCCCCTCGAAGGTGGTGAGTTCAACCTTACCCTCGACATGGGAATCTACAAGCTAGCCTGCTTAGGCGACACGGTTTGGGAAGACCTCAACTTCGACGGCAACCCAAGTAACGATGTAATTGCCACCACCGGACTCTCTGGGGTTGAAGTTATCCTCTGCCAAATCATCAACGGAACCGAAACTGAAGTACAGCGTACCGTCACCCAGTCTCGAATAGACAATGCTGGTTACTACGAGTTCTGTGATCTTGAGCCGGGCGAGTACTGTGTGAAGCTGAACGAAGCGACCATTCCAGCTCAATTCGCAAGAACATCCACCGCACCTAAACAGTGCGTTACGCTTAGTTCTGGAGAGTTCAATCAAACTCTAGATTTCGGCTTCTCTGCGAACCCAACCGCAATTGTCATCTCAGACGCATCTGCAACAGTTGAAGGCAATACGGTGAACTACAGCTTCACAACTGCCAGCGAATCCGAAGCGCTCTTGTTCGACATCATCCGGATTGACGCTTCAGGGAATGAAAGCAACGTCAATCCTGCGCCAATCTTGGCAGAAAACAACTTCCATGGTTCGACCTACGAAGTGACAGAAACCAGCGTTCCAAACGGAGTCTACACCTATGTGGTCCGCGAAACGACCATCAGCCTACGACATAACGATTACGAAACCATCGTCATAAGTGTGGGTGGAAGCGATATCGAACGCGGGCTTCACTTCGTCGAAACCGCTAACGCGGACACACAAGACCTACAAGTTGATGGCCAGACGGTTGCGTCTCTTGCGGTTGACGGTGGCTTGGCTTGCTTCATCGCTCAGCCTGGCTCTGAAGTCAGCTTGATCGCTGCTAGCGCTCCGGCTCGTATGCAGACTGCAGATGCAATCACCGAAGGCGAAAACACCGCCTCCTTTGTCCTCATCGGCGATAGCCGCTTGTTTGACGTAACCGACTCGAACAACCCCGTGTTGCTCATCGGCGTTGTGCTCGAAGACGGCTTAACCTACTACCATTACTCGACTGAAGCAGACTTCTTCATCGACGAGTAATCGACAGACGGACTCACATCCGTTGAACGAAAGGCCGCCAATTTTTTGGCGGCCTTTTTAATTTCAAGTTGATTCCAGGGCATCAGCACACTTTGGCATTGGAATGCGTACTTTATTCTGAGTAAACCTTGATAACAAGCGTGACAAACGAGAACGACATAACTTTACAATCCCGGTACCAGCAACTTCGCGCGGCTGCTGCAGAATCTTCGGGAAATTTTCCGTACAAACGTGCTGTGTTTCGCACCCGTTTGCCTCATCACCGATTGTACACCGCCTCACATTACTGGCTCGAACCCACCGAAGAAATGGACACGTGGCGCATTGGGCTCACTCGCTTTGCCACCCGCATGCTAGGTGAGATGGTGGAACTTGATTTTGAAACCGAGCTACAAACCCACATTGAAGTCGGTAAAATCGTCGGTTGGATGGAAGGCTTCAAGGCGACCACTGATCTTTACGCGGTTTTGGAAGGTAGCTTCGAAGGGAGCAATCCCGACATCGAAGAAGATCCAGCTCGAGTCCACGCGGACTCCTACGGGCGCGGCTGGCTCTATCTCGCAAAAGGCGAACCTGAACCCGATGCGATGTCAGTTGAAGACTACGCCAAGGTATTAGACGCAACCATCGATAAAATGCTCGGTGAAGGCTATGCCGAAGCGTAACTTATCTTATCAGAACCTTTTCCAACCACTATTTTTTAACAAAAAAAAACACTCAACCTTGAATCATTCGTGAATAACCAAGCTCAATCAGACATCCGTGAAACCCCACGCTATATCATGCTCGGGGGATTCCTTGGCGCGGGTAAAACCACAACCGTTCTTGCCCTCGCCCAGCACCTCAAGGCCAAAGGACTACGTGTCGGGCTGATCACGAACGACCAAGGGCGAAATCTGGTCGACACCGCCATGCTTGCATCCCACGGATTCGCGGTTGAAGAGATCGCGGGCGGCTGCTTCTGCTGTCGCTTCCAATCTCTGCAAGAAGCTGCCGAGCATCTGACCCAAGCCACGCGGCCCGATGTCTTCATTGCTGAAGCAGTAGGGAGTTGCACCGACCTTGTCGCGACCGTCAGTTACCCCCTTAGAAGAATCTATGGCGATCAGTTCGCCATCGCGCCTTTCACCGTCGTGGTTGATCCGCGTCGCGCGGCTCGCGTCTTCGGCCTCGAAGACGGGAAAAAGTTTTCCGACAAGGTCCTCTACATCTATAAGAAACAACTCGAAGAAGCGCAGATCATCTTACTAAACAAATGCGACATCCTCGAGCCCGAGCAACAGCAAGCTTTGAAATCCTGCCTCGAAAGCACCTACCCAAGCGCGAACTTACTCGAAGTATCTGCTCGCGAACTCACCGGCCTCGCCCCTTGGTTCGAGCAGGTTGAAAACGCCCTCATGCCTGGCGGCGAAGCGATGCAGATTGACTACGGCATTTACGGCGAAGGCGAAGCGCTCTTGGGCTGGCTCAACGCTGCGATTTCCGTAAAAGCGAACGACTATTTTGACGGGAACGAGCTGGTACAACTCCTCGCGGAAAACCTACAAACCCGACTGAAGGCAGCCGACACCGAAATCGCCCACCTCAAAATGACGCTCAACCCAAGTGCCTCATCTCATTCCATTGGCCTCGCGATTCTCAACCTCGTCAGCAACGAACTCATCCCAGAGGCATCGCAGCAGTTGGCCGACGAATTGAATGCTGGTGAACTCATTCTCAACATCCGCGCGGAATCCCCTCCCGAGGCCTTACAAGATATTGTCACCGAGGTGATCGAAGCACTCTCTAGCCCTGAGATTTCGATCAGTGTCTCACACCTTGAAGCCTTTGCTCCTGGCCAACCCGTGCCCGTATATCGTGACGAGCAGTCCCTCCCTCTTTCATGACCCTCCTTCTTTCATGACCCTCCTTCTATCATGACCACCGAATCGTCAGATCCTAAACCCTGCATTTTGTACTGTCACTGCGCCTACACCAAGATCGTGCCCGAGGACGTCAAAAATGGGGTACTCGAAAAGCTAGCCGCTTCCGAGGTAGCGTTTGAAGCGGTTCCTGACTTGTGTGAAATGGCCGCGTCAAAAGATCCCGCTTTAAAACGCCTCGCTGGAACCGATGGGGTGAAAATTGCCGCGTGTTATCCGCGCGCAGTCAAATGGTTGTTCAATGCAGCCGACGCGCCCCTACCCGATAGCGCCACCGTCTTGAACATGCGCACCGAAAGCGTGGAAGAAATCATGGAGGATATCTTTGATCCCAATCCCCGCCAACGCGATGCAGAGGACGACGATGCGGACAACAGCGACGCAGCGCCAACTGATTCTAGCCCAACCGAAAAGAGCGAATAAATGAGTTCAAACGCACTATCTCAAACCATGATGCGCGTCCTCCTGTTTGAAGGCGGCGGTATCCAGTCCCTTCCTCCAGAAGACCGCAGTCGCCTTCTGCATCGCCTGCTCACGGCCGGCTACCCCGTCAGCTGCGTTCGTGCCGACGGAGCGCTTTCTCCTGCAGACGCCTGCCACCTCGTCGTCCTCGGTCGCTTTGATGGCGATCCCCCGTCCTTGGCAAAAGACCCAGCCAAAGACGTCACGGTTTTCTTCCTCGATATCAGCGAGCTGGATGACGACGCCTTGATCAAACGCATCGAAGGTTTTCGTACCGAAGCCGAAGCACGCAAACCTGGTGAGTGGCATCCGTGGTTCCCCGTGATTGATTACGATCGCTGCACCAATTGCATGCAATGCCTTAGCTTCTGCCTTTTTGGCGTGTACAATGTTTCCGCAGAAAAGGAGATTCGAGTTGAGAATCGTGACAAATGCAAAACCAATTGCCCCGCCTGCTCTCGGGTCTGTCCGGAAGCGGCCATCATGTTTCCCAAATACCGCAATGGCCCGGTCAATGGCGACAAAGTCAACGAAGATAGCGTCAGTCGCGAAAGTATGAAGATCGACATTTCAGCCCTCCTCGGTGGCGATATCTACGCGACTTTGCGCGATCGATCCGAACAAGCCAAAGAGCGATTTGCCAAGGAGCGTGACGATGATCGTGCCCTCATGGAGCGCCAGCGCTGCCTTGCTAAAATGCAAAAAGATATGGACATCCCAACCGAAGTTCTCATGTCCTTGCCTAGCATGGATGAAATCCAAAAGCGGGCCGAAGAAGCAAAGGCGAAAGCCCAAGACGTACTCGATTGGCGACAAGAAAGCGTCCGACCTGAAGACCGCGCCTAAACTAACGTTACATACCCCATGACCTTTTTTCAGCTTTTGGCGCTTTTTTGGGGTCACGTCTCGCTCCTCGTAGGCGAATAGAGTATAGGATACCTTATGCAGGAACTCGACTTAGACTTTCTTAAACAAAAACCATTGCGAATCCCCACCGCAATCCCGTTACGCCCGCCGCGCACACCGCAGAAAAATGTGCCGCCTACTCGGTTCGAACGTGAAAAATTGCACACCGCGGTGAAAGCTTATGTCGCACAGGAAAAGGCGAAGTTAACCCCTCCGGTTCCCTTTGAAGAACTGAAGATCCATGCCGACGAGCTGCTCGCCTTTAGCGGTGCAGATCCGATCTATCGGGAGTTTCTGGCCATTCTCTTGAACAACGAGACCTGGCGAGATATCCTCGCAACCATCCCTTATAATCGTCGGCTCCTTTTGCTTCCGGTTTGCTTGCGGGTTGAAAATGATTGCCCAGCCCCGTTCGACGAATTCGGACTCCTTTGCAAAAAATGCGGTCAGTGCTCCATCCACTATCTTAAAGAAGAAGCGGACCGTCTCGGCTATGCGACCTTGGTCGCAGAAGGCACCCCGATTGTTTTAAAGCTGATCGAAACCGGTCAGATCGACGCGGTGGTGGGTGTGAGCTGCATCAATGTTTTGGAACGCGTTTTCCCCTACATGGAAGCCGCCGCGGCTCCAGGAATCGCCATCCCACTTTTACAAGACGATTGCGCGGACACAAACATCGACCTCGAATGGTTGTGGGATGTGATCCACCTCAGTAGCGACGACAAAACATACCGCCTCAATTTGGACGATGTCCGCGACGAAGTAAACTCCTGGTTTACGCCAGAGTCTCTGGCTGCACTCGCTGGGGAAGTCGTTAAAGACCCTACCGGCGCGATTGCTTATGAATGGATGGCCAAAGACGGCAAGCGATGGCGCCCCTTCTTGACCGCCTGCGCTTGGCAAGCTTTTCAAGAAGAATCCGAATTGGTGGTCAGCGATGATCTTAAAAAACTCGCGCTTGCCGTCGAGTGCTTCCACAAAGCATCCCTCATTCATGACGACATCGAAGATGAAGACGATGTTCGTTACGACGAGCCCACCATGCACGCCGAAGTCGGCGTAGCCGTGGCGCTAAATGTTGGCGACTTTTTGCTCGGCGAAGGATACCGTTTAATCGCCGAAACCAAGGTCGAACCAGAAGCCAAAGCACGCATGATGCACGTTGCCGCCATGGGACACCGCACCCTAAGCATGGGGCAAGGCGCTGAACTTATTTGGGCCAACGACCCCAAGCCGATGACCTCTCGAGCGGTGCTTGATATTTTCCGCAAGAAGACGGCGCCAGCGTTCGAAGTCGCCCTTTACCTCGGCGCGCTTTACGGTGGTGCGGATGAAGAAACGATTCAAATCATTCAGGACTACAGCGAAGCCCTCGGCATCGCTTACCAGATCCGCGACGACCTCGATGATATCTTTGGTGAGATCGACAGCAACGACGCGCGCGATGTGCGCCCCTCCCTGCTACTCGCTCTCGCCCATGAAAAAGCCAAAGGCGATGACAAAGCGCTCCTCGCAGGACTGTGGGGCAAAACCGTTTCCTTCACGGAACATGAAGCGGATATTCACCGGATCATAAAAGACCTTCTGGTTGAAGAACGCGCCCACGCTTTGCTCGATGGCTATAAAGATGAAGCGGTTCGCTCGCTTCGCTTTTTAGAGACCGCGACCCTAAAAGGGTTATTACGACGCGTATTGGGTCGAATCTTTGACGCCGATAACGTGGTCACATTTTGTAACAAGACATCCACAGATACTGATGAGCATGCGACTGGAAATGCTGCAGGTAGCGCGGCTATCGTCGAATCTGCTGGGTGAATCTGCCCCGCTGGTTGCCGATTTTATTCGAAGCCAACAACATACTTCCGGTGGATTTATCGATCTCGATGGCTCGCCGGATTTGTATTATTCGGTGTTTGGCAGCAATGCCCTGCTGTCCTTGCAACAAGACCTCCCGGTTGCGTCGCTAACTACCTATCTACAAGGGTTCCAATTGGCGAGCGAATTGGATTTCATTCACATTTGTTGTCTCGCTCGATGCCTGGCTTCAATTGGATCCGAACCAAGCCCTGAATTTCGAGAAGCCTTAGTAAGCGAACTCGCGATGTATCGCAGCCCTGATGGCGGATACAACGGAGATGAAAAAGCGGCGAGTTTCGGAACCGTCTACGCCTGCTACTTAGCTCTCGGAGCATTCCAAGATCTTGGACTCGATCTACCCGAACCAGAACGACTCATCGATTGCATCTCGAGCCTTCGCACCCCCGATGGGGGCTATTCGAACGAGGCGAGCATGACGATGGGAACCACCCCGACAACCGCCGCAGCAGTCGATGCCTTCCGCGTTTTAGGACATCCGGTCGATACAGAAGTTGGCGACTGGTTGCTCAACCGGTGTCATCCCGAGGGCGGCTTTTTCGCCATGCCTCAAGCCCCGATTCCAGATCTGCTTTCCACCGCCGTAACCTTGCACGCGCTCTCTGGGATGCAGGTTCCTCTAGACCGCGTCAAAGAACCCTGCCTCGATTTCATCGACACCTTGTGGACCAACAAAGGCGGTTTTTACGGCAACTGGATGGAAGACAGCTTGGACTGTGAATATACCTTCTATGCCCTGCTTGCCCTCGGCCATTTAAGTTTATGATCCAAGGCATCGATCCAGACCGCCTACGCACAGCTCGGGATGCGGTGCAAACCCGCCTGATGAATGCCCGCGATTCCGAAGGATTTTGGGAAGGCCGGTTAAGTTCAAGTGCATTGTCCACCGCCACCGCGATCACCGCCTTGGCGATTCTCGATCGATTTCGAGGGAACCGAACGTACCAAGCGATGGTTGCCAACGGATTGCATTGGCTCCGTGAGAACATGAACTCAGACGGAGGTTGGGGCGACACAGATCGCAGTGCAAGCAACTTAAGTACAACCACTTTGGTCTGGGATGCTCTCGGGGCATGCGAAGCCGGGGCTGAATATGCCACCGTTATCCAAAGCGCGGAAAATTGGCTGAAACGGGAGCTCAAACAACCGCTGGACTCCGATCTAGACCCAGAGCAGCTCGCACGAGCAATTGTACGTTGCTACGGCAAGGACCGAACGTTTTCCGTGCCGATTCTGACCATGACCGCGTTGAGTGGACGGCTAGGAAACGATACGTCGGCTTGGAAGCACGTCATCCCCCTTCCCTTCGAACTCTCCGTAATTCCGCATCAGGCCTACAAATGGGTTCGTATGCCGGTGGTCAGCTATGCCCTACCCGCCTTAATCGCCATCGGCCAAGTTCGACATCAACTCGCTCCTTCAAAAAATCCCATCGCTCGATGCTGTCGAAAGCTAGCGTTCAGGAAGGCGACAAAGATCCTTACGGCAATTCAGCCTGCCTCTGGAGGCTTCCTTGAAGCCACGCCGTTGACTGCGTTTGTTTTGATGAGCCTCGCGGCAAGTGGGCGTAAACACCATCAAGTGAGCCAGCGGTGTGAATCCTTTTTAGTCGAATCAATGCGAGAAGATGGCAGCTGGCCAATTGATACCCATTTGGCGACCTGGGTGACGAGCTTATCCATTCAAGCCCTCCCGGAAGGCAGTTTATCACCGGATGAGCAACAAAAGACAATCCAATGGCTGCTAGGGCAACAATGGGTCGAGACCCATCCGTATACTCATGCAGATCCAGGAGGCTGGGCCTGGACCCCTTTAACCGGAGGGGTTCCAGACGCAGATGATACGCCAGGCGCGATTTTAGCTCTGCAAAAACTCAAATCCTCAAAATGGGGACAGACACCTTCCGAATCGCTAAAATGGGGACAGACACCTTCCGTATCAAGAAAAGGGACAGACACCTTCTGTACCGAGGAAAAGGGTCAGACACCTTCTGAGGAAAGAACGTGTCAGACACTTCTTAAAGATGAAAAGGGACAGACACCTTTTGGCCTAGAAAAGGATCATAAATATGAAAGGTGTCAGACTCATTTTCAGGCAGAACAAGGAAAGGGTCGGACACCTTTTTCAACATATACTGGGGAAAAGGGTCTGACACCTCCTGAGAACGACGAAAGGTGTCAGACTCATTCTGCGGATCACGACGGAAGGTGTCAGACTCATTCTGCGGGTCACGACGGAAGGTGTGACGGAAGGTGTCAGACTCTTTCTGTGGGTGACGGAAGGTGTCAGACTCCTTTTCCGGCAGAACAAGGAAAGGGTCAGACACCTTTTCCGACACCTTTTTCAACAGAAGGGCCCCAGGCTCCAATAGTCGGGATTCACGATATCGCCATCGAAACCGCTATTGCAGCCGGCCTAAACTGGTTATTGGGCCTGCAAAACCGGGATGGAGGCTTCCCTACCTTTTGCCGAGGTTGGGGCACCCTGCCTTTTGACAAATCCTGTTGCGATTTAACCGCCCACGTTTTACGTGCCTTTTGCGCTTCTACCGACTTACACGCCGCAAATCTACTGCGATCTATGCAACGCGCCCTCTCCTTTCTCGAAAAACAGCAACGAGACGATGGAAGTTGGGTTCCGCTATGGTTTGGCAATGAGTCTGCCCCAAACCGAGAAAATCCAGTTTTTGGTAGTTCTCGAGTGCTTATCGCCCTCTTACCGATTCAAAAGGAGCTCTCGGCATCCCTCCATTACCCACCAAAGATGCTGACCAACGGCATCGATTACCTTCTCAGCGCTCAGCTCGATTCAGGTGCTTGGGCCGGATGGCGTGACGCCCCATCCGACCTGGCCTCTATCGAAGAAACCGCGTTGGCGCTAGAGGCGCTCTGTTTGGCACAAAAGTCTGGGATTTCAGTCGAGGCCCTTAGGCTTCAAAATGGATTCGAATGGCTCATCAACCAAGTTGATACCGGCCACGTTAGCGCAACCCCTATCGGCCTCTATTTCGCAAGCCTTTGGTATTACGAAGACCTCTATCCAATAATTTTCAGCCTGCGAGCCTTGGTTTTGGCCACCGAAGAGCCAGCTTGTGACTGCCCCACCCAATAAGACCTGAAAAAGGGAGTATGTCTGCACTTGCAGGAATCCCGAAAGATTGTCAGAGCAACGGACCAGAAACTTTACAGAAAAACGATTCGTGACGGACTATTCCCAACACAAAACTGCCGTAGTTGCCTTTTCAGGCGGCCTTGATACTTCATTCCTCGTCCCCTTCTCCCGCAAGGAGTACGGGTTCGAGCGCATTATTACCTGCTGCGTTGATACCGGAGGCTTTCCTCCTGAAGAACAACAACGCATTGCAGACCGCGCCAAAGAAGTCGGCGCCGACGAACACATTTACGTCAATGCCGAACAACAATTTTACGAAGATGTCCTGAAGTACATGATTTACGGGAACGTCACCCGTGACGGCTACCCCATGTGCGTTGGATCCGAGCGGTTGGTGCAAGCCAGTGAAGCCCTTCGCATCTGCCAAGAAAAAGGCGCTACGGTTTTGCTTCACGGATCAACCGGAGCTGGCAACGATCAATACCGTTTTGATTCGGTGATTCACGTATCGGGTCAGGGAGAAATTCTTTCCGTTGCCCCTGTCCGTGAATTCAATGTCGAACGCGCTGACTCCATGGCCTTTTTGGCCGAACGCGGAATCGGCGTCTCTGAAAAAGCGAAATATTCCTACAATGTTGGCCTTTGGGGCGTGAGTATCGGTGGCGAAGAAACCCACAAAGCAACCGGTTTAATTCCCGAAGAAGCGTGGACGAGCCAGCCTGATCCAGACGCGAAACCAATGAACATTACGCTTCATTTCGAGCAAGGTAACCTGACCAAGCTTGAATCTTCTGAAGGGAGCAGCACCGATCCGGTAGAAATCATTAAACTCTGTGGGAATTTCGGAACCCGTTACGGAATTGGTCGCCACTACCATATTGGCACTTCCATTCCGGGTAAAAAAGGTCGCTTGGCCTACGAATCTCCAGCTGCTGATATGATTTATACCGCGCATCACGAGCTTGAAAAAGTCACCCTGACCAATGCACAAATTTTCGGCAAACGAACCGTGAGTGATGAATTTGGTCGTTTCGTGCATGAAGCAAAAATCATGGATCCGTACGTAGATGATCTCAAAGCTTTCCTCAAGAGCACGCAGCGACGGGTTTCTGGAAGCGTTGAACTCGGCCTTGCGCCATTCCACATCACCCACGCCAGTGCGACGTCGCCACATAATTTGCTGGAAGCCAAAGGCGCTTCTTACGGAGAGACCTCCCAGTTTTACACCGGCCCTGAAGCAGAAGCAGCCGCGAAGCTGCATTCCTTCGAAACGCGGATTTGGCACGCAAAAGGATAATCTGTGTCGAAGGAAAAACAAAGCGCCCTTTGGTCCAAAGGTGGCGAACGCCATCCTGCGGTTCACGACTACATCATCAGCCGGAATCCAGCCGACGCCCGACTCGTCGAATACGATATCCTCGGTTCCAAGGCGCATGTCAGCATGCTCGAATCCGTTGGGCTTCTAGCCGCGGATGAAAAGCTAGCCCTCTTCGAAGCCTTTGACGAGGTGCTAACCAATTACCTCCTTGGGGTCGCGGCTGAAAAAGGCATCAAATCAGTACAACGCATCCTCGAAACCGACGAACATCCTTTGGCCAGCCTGCGCGCCCCCGCCTATGCACGGGTAAAAGCCGCGATTGAGCACGCGACCATTTCGACTGACGAGACAACTGGCCTCCCCCAACTCGACCTTGAACAAGTTGCCATTTGGCAGGAGCACGCGTTTCGCGTCGATCATTCCAGTGAGGATGTTCATTCATCCGTCGAAACGGAAATGACCCGGCGCCTCGGCGATCTCGGAAAAAAAATTCACACCGGTCGATCTCGGAATGATCAAATTTTGGTGGATATGCGCATGGTGTGCCGCGACCGGATCTCCGATGTACAAAACTCCGCAAACCGCTTCGTAAACACTTTGCTCGATTTCGCCACCAAGCACGAGTGGGTGCCGATGGTCGGCTTCACGCATACCCAACCTGCGATGCCAAGCAGTGTAGGGCAATGGTCGAGTAGCTTTGCAGAAGCCCTTCTTGATGACATGCAGAGCCTCGCTGCGGTCGCTAAACTGAATAATCAAAATCCATTGGGGACGGCAGCTGGCTTTGGAACCGGACTCCCCATCAACCGTGAGCTTACGACCGAACTCCTAGGCTTTGACCGAGTGCAAATCAACCCGATGTACGCTCAGTTAAGCCGAGGAAAAGTGGAAGCTGCGATTATCAGCAATTTGCTACAAGTCATGCTAACCCTTGATCGGGTTGCGAATGATCTCGTATGGTTTTCGAGCGAAAACTTTCGCTGGTTCAAGGTGCCCAATTCGCTAACCACTGGCAGTAGCATCATGCCTCAGAAGCGGAACCTCGATATCATGGAAGTCTTGCGGGCCAATACGGCACAGATGCAAGCCTTTCAGCTACAAGCCCAAACCGTCGGGCTAAATCTAATCAGCGGCTACAACAAAGATTTGAAGACGACAAAGAGCATTACCTTGAGCGCATTTGAGCTGGCGGAATCTAGCCTTGAGATCACCAACCTGCTTTTCCAGCATCTTGAACCTGTGCCCGAAAATCTCGCGGCCTCCTTTACGACCGATGTCTTCGCAACCGATGAAGCTTACCGTCTCGTACTAGAAGAAGGCATGCCCTTCCGTGAGGCCTACGCACATATCGGCACGAACCTTGATAGTGTCTCCATGCCCGACGACCTCGTGGCTGATTTAAAAAAACGCACTCACCTCGGTTCAACTGGAAATCTGGGTATCGACCGGCTTCGCTCTCGGTTAAATCAAGCTTAAAACGCTTTAAATAGTCGATGCTTGCATGGGCCTCCAAAGGCTTTTGCCGATTAAACCATCCAAAATCATATTTCGATAAAGTGTTACTGATCAACGCTTTAGAGATTTAACTGACCGAAATACCACCAAAAAGGATTGACGGTCTGCGAATCCTGAGTGATTAATCAGTCATGAAGTTCTTCTTCCAAACATTAGCATGTACTACCCAAGGCTAGGTTCTTTTTTAAGCGACCTAACGCCTCTTTCAGTTGCGCATTCACTCAATGCCTAACGCAACCCTCCCCTTTTCTTGTTTGCCCTTTTCCCTCCATTTACAAGTTGCACGGTGGTCCAACCCCGGTTCGTCCTCAAAAACTGTGCACCTCGACGGGCACATGGACGGGCACATCGACGGTGACAAGCGGCTTCACTCCCACCACTTTTAAGATGCCGTGAATCGGCAAGATATTTACATGCAGGAACAAATCCTATATTTTGATAATCAACACGAGTCCACTGACATCCTGGGCTCGACGCGCAAGCTCTCTGACAAGATCGAGACCTGCTTTGACGTGAAGCTAACCTCCCGTGACGGGTGGGTGAAATTTCAAGGCGAAGACGAAGCGATCACCCAAGCCGAAGACTTCATCAACTGCCTTCGGAGGGCTCGCTCCAACGGTGCCCCACTCACCAACCATGGGAAATTCTATGCCCTTCATGCCTGCGTCGAAGGGGAAATGGATCGAGTTGACCGATTATTTAGCAACCGGATTGACGTTGCGACCGGTAAACGTCCGATTTTCGCCCGAACCTTTGGCCAAGAAGAATACATCAACGCGATTCGCAAACACGACATCTGCTTTGGCGTCGGACCGGCTGGAACCGGCAAGACATACCTCGCCATGGCCTTAGCCGTTTCGCATCTGATGGAAGGCAATGTGAACCGAATTATCCTTACCCGCCCTGCGGTTGAGGCCGGTGAATCGCTTGGCTTTCTTCCAGGAGATATGCACCAAAAAGTGATGCCGTACCTCCGTCCGCTTTACGACGCCTTGTATGACATGACAGATGGCGACTCGATTCAGAAGCACATGGAGAAAGGGATCATCGAAGTTGCTCCCCTTGCCTATATGCGTGGTCGTACGCTGAACAATGCATTCATTATTTTGGATGAGGCGCAAAATACCACGGCAGAACAGATGCTCATGTTTCTTACCCGTATGGGCTTTGACTCCAAATGCGTGATTACTGGAGACCCTTCACAGGTGGACCTACCGCATAACCGAACCTCAGGGCTCGCCGAGGCCTTACGAAACCTCGACGGCACCAAAGGAATCGCTATTTCGAAATTGGATGACACCGACGTAGTTCGCCATGAGCTCGTTCAGAAAATCATCTTGGCTTACCGCGAACGAAGACCGACGCGAAAGGGAGCCTAACGCCGTGTTTGTGAGAGGTAAACAAGGATAGGATTATGCAGGACATTCGCAGAAAAGTACGTGAAAAGCGCGAAGGGAAGGTAAAGCCTGACCGTAGAGATACGGTTTGGGGCTCCATTCCACGTAGCGCATACCTAACCGGATTGGGGATTTGGGTTGCCGTGGTCTTGGTTCTCTCTCTAGGCGGACCCGTCCATTATTTGGATCTTACCCCTGGCCAGAAGGTCGGTACCACCATCGCGGCTAGTGTCGACTTTGCCTATACCGACTTGGACGAAACCGAACTTGAGCGTCAAAAAGCCCGAGAAAATGTTCTCAATGTGTGGTCCATCAACCAGACACAATGCGACAATGATATACTGGCTTTTTGCGACCTAATCGAACGCATCTCTAAGGCAAAAAAAGAGGCCGCTGCGGAAAAAAACGCCCCGGTAGCAGTGGCAACAAACGGAAATGTTCAAGTAGTCAGCACCGTAAACAGCAACAGCCTCACCCGTCTCATTGCCAAGGAAGGCCTCCAGCTTGACGAAGAAGCACTTAGCAATCTGGTGCCTGAAACCGAGGTAGCGGGCCTTATCGAATCGATCAAAACCCACATGCATAGCATTTACATGCAAGGCATTACAGACCGTGAAAAATCCGCTTCGATGCTCGTTTTAAGCAAATCGGGGCAGATCAATTTGTCCACAGAGGTTAAACCGCTAAAAGACGAAGAGGGAGGCCTACTTCCGGTTCGGATTTCACGGCTGTTGTTGGCCGAACAGGCGGCTGACATGATAACGAGTTCGGTTCGGATGGATGTGCCCGATCTCTCCACAACCACCTTTCGCAGCCTGCTTGCAAACTTCGTAAAACCCAATTTGGACTTCGATGCAGAGCTCACGAAATCCGAGAAACAGCGTGCTGGGGAAAGCATTCAACCCGAACTTGCGAAGTTGAACAAAGGGGCCACCATTGTTGCCGCAGGTGCTGTTGCCGACGAACAAATTTGTGAGATGCTCGCGGCTCATCGCGAAGCCCTGCAAAATTCCGGCAATTATGCCAGTCGGCTTTCCCGTCTACTCAGCTACGGCACCATGATGCTCTCCGCTTTGTTCATTCTCGGCGGCTTCATTTTGGTGTACCGTCCGGGCCTTATGCGACGGACAAACGAAATCCTCCTCGCGGGCCTCCTCAGTTTAATTCCATTGGTCACAGGAAAAGTTCTACTCCTCGTGAGCGAATGGTTTCCCGCTTATAATATGTCGGTACTTGTTTACCTCATCCCGATTTCCTTGGCTCCATTGGTTGCCATGTTGATGATGAACACGCGCTTCGCGCTTATCGTAGGCATGTGGACGAGCTTTGCCGTAGCAGTTATGCTTGAACAACGCTTTAGCATTTTCATTCTGGGCATGCTGGTGACAGTTGTTGCAACCCTTGCCATGCGTCGGCGCGCTCCATTAGAGAACCTCGAAGACACTCTAAAGGCCCTAGAAGAAGGGCAAGAAGATGAGAAGCAGGAATCACTCGAAGAACGCTCTACCCGTACGGTTCGCTCAGGATCACGTCTGCAAAAACGAAGCAATGTTGTGCGTGCAGGATTCTGGATCGGTTTAGCACAGGCCGCTTTCGTTCTCGGAGTTTCCACAACTCTCAATCAGCAACATAGCTTCTTTAGTGACAACTTCGTGATGCTACAGAGCATTCTACCGCAGCTCGGGGTTGCTTTCATCGCAGGTTTTGTCAGCGCATTTCTAGCTCTACTTCTAACCCCCCTGCTTGAAACTGCTTTCAACATGACGTCGGATATTCGGCTCCTCGAGCTCAGCGACATGGGACACCCTCTTTTACAACGCCTTGCCATCGAAGCTCCAGGCACCTTAAATCACTCCCTTATGGTGGCCCATTTGGCGCAATCAGCGGCCCGAGACATTGGGGGAAGGGACCTTCTGGTTCGTGTCTGCGCCTATTACCACGACATCGGGAAATTGGTGAAGCCGGAGTTTTTCATCGAAAACAACCGCGCCAGTCGCAATCCCCATGATGATCTCACCCCAAATATGAGTACCATCATTATCACCGCTCACGTGAAAGAGGGCCTCTCTCTGGCGCGACGCCATAAACTTCCGCCGGAAATTTTAGAAGCGATCAACACCCACCACGGTAAAAGCGTGATCAGCTACTTCTACCATCGTGCCAAAGAAGAAGCCGCCTCACCGGATAGCAGTATTTCCCCTTCAGACGTCAACAAAGCTGATTTCCGCTATCCCGGCCCGCTTCCTAAAAGCCCTGAGATGAGTATTTTAATGCTAGCTGACTCGGTTGAAGCTGCTTCGCGAAGCCTGGAAAAGCCAACCGCTTCAAATATCACCTCGATGGTCAACGGCATCGTTGAACATTATCAGCGCGACGGCCAACTCGACAGCAGCCAACTCACCTTCTCGCAACTCGCGGAGATCAAAAAGTCCTTTGTCTTTCACCTAACCAACATGCTGCACACCCGCATTTCCTACCCAAAAGACGATGAAGATCGAAATCCAAAACCGTCAGACAAAAGTACTCGTCAACGAAGAGATGTGCCGGAACCTTCTGAACTGGTACATGAAGATCGTTGAGGACCTTCGCCCTGAATTCATCGGGGGAAACCTTTCAGTAGCCATCATGGACGACGAGGGGATCCAAGAAGTCAACCGCGCCTATCTTGAGCATGATTATGTCACCGATGTAATCAGCTTTGCCTATCCTCCCATGCCTCCAGATGATTTCTGGACCGCAGAAGTCATCGTCAATGCGCCACTCGCAGCAAAACTAGGTGCAGAAAATGGGAATACAAATCACGAATTTGCGTTATACTTAGTACATGGTTGTCATCACCTCACTGGGGCTGAAGACGACACAGAACTTAAAAAAGAAAATATGATACGTGAAGAATTAGATTGGCTGAAAGAAGCCGACGCATTGGGCCTGTTGGATCAGCTTTTGATTACGGAACCGAGTACAGGAGCATGAGCCTGTTTCTCGCGATCATTCCCCTGCTACTAGGCGCAGCCGCCATCAACCTATTGTACCTCTCGTTCAAAGAAACGGGACGAGCCGGCCTTACTCGCTTTAAAAGCATAGAGGGTCGCTCTCAACGCTTTCTTCCCTGGGTCGGTCGTTGGGACCGTTTGGTGCACAGCTTCCTCGTCACCTCTATTCTGACCCAAACCTTGGCCAGTGCTTTTATTGGGCTCTGCCTCTTCAGCCTTTGGGATCAAAATCCAGCCACCATTCTCCCCATGGGAATCGGCTTCATGTTAAGCTTTCTCTTGGTGGTTCACTCCCTCCCCAGAGCCTTAGCCGCCAATGCCTCCGACCTGATCTCCAGACACGCGCTGCCCTGGGCAAAAGTGATTTACAGAATGATTGGCCCCTTAACCGCCCCTCTATTTTGGTTGGAAACCCAGATGATCAAAAGTGTTCAACACCGACCAAGCACGGTTAAGAAATCGAATGCAGGCGCGGCGGCTCACCATAGTGCTGAAGAAGAAATCCTCAGCTTGATTGCGAACAGCTCAGATCACGACATTGAAGATGACGAAGCGGAAATGATCAAAGGCGCGCTTATGTTAGACCAAACCTCAGCCGAAGAAATCATGACCCCACGCGTTGGTACCGTGAGCTTTGAGGACACCCTCATGTTAAAGGAAGTCATACACGAAATCGCACAAGCCCCCTACTCCCGCTTTCCCATTTACAATGAGAGAATCGACAATGTCACAGGCATGATACACGTACGAGATATATTTCGTGCCTACATCAATGACGACCATGACCTCACCTTGCTGGATTTGTCGAAGACCACGATCTTCGTGCCGGAAAAAATGCCGATCGACGAGCTGCTAGCCAAACTCCGGCGCGAAAAAACCCAAGCCGCCATCGTGGTTGATGAGTATGGTGGCACCGCTGGTTTTGTTTCGGTTGAAGATATCATCGAAGAACTCGTCGGCGAGATAGAAGACGAACATGATCACGAAGAATTCCGCATGCGAGAGATCGGCAATGATATCTGGATTGTGGATGCCCACCTTGGCGTCTTCGAGCTAAACGATACCCTCGAACTCGATATTCCAGAGAGTGAAGAATACAATTCCATAGGTGGCTTTGTCTTTTACGAGCTCGGTCGCATTCCAGAACGTGGTGACGTCCTTGCAACCAGGACCTGCATCATCAAGATCCATGAATCAACCGAACGTGCATTGATCACCCTGGAGATTGATAAAAACGTGGCGAAAATCGACAGCAATTCAAAGGGCAAAGAAGAAGATCCAGGGGACGTAATCCTTCCTGAGGACACCGCGCCTCCCTTGCTATCATAACCGCATTTTTGACCTATGTTTAGGTTTCGCATTGCTTAGGCAGTTAAGTGAGAGCTTCATTCGGGAATCAGGTAAACAGATTCAACCGGCGTAACTAATTTGGAATCGTTTCCGATATAATCACGTTGCTCTGAGACAAAATCGGATATGTCCTCAATATCCACAATCCAATCGGATGAATACTTCTTAATCCAAGTTGAATTGCACGACGGGCGAGTTTGGAACCATTAGGTGCGTGATCTGGATACCATTGTAAGCGAACTTCCGAGATCTGGTCCTTCTGCTTCCATGACGTTTCTGAATCGAATAGATGAGCTTAATATGAAGAGTGCACTGCTTCGGCGAGAATCTGGTCAAAGCCCGATCTTTTAATACGCACGGCAAGGGTGACCTCTTGGTGTTCTTTGCGCCCCCAGCCTGAACGATACATCATCCAAATGAAATTTGGCTCAATCCAACTCATGCGGTTGAAGCTAAAATCACCACCAAAACATTGGTTCTTAGCAGCATACTCCCCAATGGAAGCGCGATAGGCCTGATAAACCACAATCGACTCTGCATTAAAATTGGCCATGATCACTTTACCAGAATCTGGCCATTGAGATCTCTGAAGAGAATGTAATTCTGTTTCAATTTTCATTACTCAACACGAAGTGTGCATGTGACACTATGTCAAGAGCTCAGACGAAGCAAAGCGATGGTGATAAAAAAGGCACAGATAAAACATCTGCGCCTTTGTTGCGGAAAAAGAGAACGACGTAGCGTTCGTCTCATTCGGTCCAACCTTCGTTGAGTCCGGCTTAACGTTCGTCCAATCCGGTATATTCGCGTTCGTTTTCGCCCATGAAGATTTGGCGTGGACGACCGATGCGATTGTCTGGATCGTTTTGAAGCTCGACCACGTGGGCCAACCAACCTGGGAGACGTCCCATCGCAAATAGCGCGGTGAACATTTCAGTCGGGAATCCCATGGCCCGGTAAATGATACCGGTGTAGAAATCGACGTTTGGATACAGATTTCGTGATTTAAAGTATTCGTCGTTCAGAGCGACTTCTTCAAGCTCCATGGCGATGTTGACCAACTGTTCGCCTTTGCCGAGTTCCTTCAGAATCTCTTTAGAGGCAGCCTTGGCGATACGCGCACGCGGATCATAAGTTTTGTACACACGGTGACCAAAGCCCATAAGACGGAAGGGATCGGACTTGTCCTTCGCACGCTCGAGGGTTGCACTGAGGTCGACATCATCAAAGTCGCGGATCTCTTTCAGCATTTCCATCACTTTTTGGTTCGCACCACCGTGAAGCGGCCCCCAAAGGGCGGAAATACCAGCAGAAATACTTGCAAACAAATTGGACTGGGCGCTGCTCACAATACGAGCGGTCGATGTCGAACAGTTCTGCTCGTGGTCAGCATGAACAATCAAGAGGCTGTTCAACGCATCGGCCATAATGGCCAATACGGCCTCGCTGTGCTCCTCTTTACCGAAGAGCATGTGGAGGAAATTCTCGGTGTAACCGAGCGAAGGATCTGCCTGAATAAAGTCTAGCCCTTGGCTAATGCGATGATGCGCCGCGATGATTCCGGGAACAGTCGCCAAAAGCTTTGTGATGGTATCGTCATCCACCTGGGTATTTTCAGGGTAGATAGCAGACATCGCTGTAAGGCAGGAGATCAGGACGGCCATTGGATGGGCGTTTTTTGGGTAAGCGTGAATCAAATCAACCAGCTCTTGCTCAAGCGCACAATTTTCTGCAAGGACTTTATTAAAATCCGAGAGCTGGGCCGCGTTCGGCAATTCCCCCTTGATTAACAAATACGAGACAGAGACAAAATCGCCTTGCTCAGCAAGATCTTCGATCGAGTAACCACGATGGCGAAGAAATCCCTTCTCACCGTTCAGAAAGGTGATGGAGCTCTTAGCCGCACCCGTGTTTCCGTATCCCGGATCGTAGGTAATAAACCCAGTATCTTTCCGTAAGGCACGGATATCAACCGCTTTTTCACCTTCCGTTCCGATCAGGATCGGAAAATCGATCTCTTGGTCAGGAAGCTGTAATTTAGCAGTTTGTGGAGTGCTTGAAGAAGAAGTAGTCGCGTCTGTCATGGTTGGGCTATATTTGTCCATTTGATAGGTTCAAGCGCGATCATGATCAAGCGCATACCTTGAGAATAACCGAAGTTTCTCTGCTCGCCAAAGAGGCATAAGCCCGCCGAATCACTAGAAATTTGGCAAAAAAATGCACAAGATTGAAACCTTGTGCATGATTGATAATGCGTTGGAGCTCTCGTAAGCCGGTTTTGGCCAAGGCTTGCTTTGATCACTTATAAAGCTCGAAGGAAATCGATCCAGAGCGAACCACTTTAGAGTCTTGAACCGGGTCCATATTCGCGATGACAACGAAGTCCATACGCTCAGCCGCAATGCCGTTGTCTCCAGCGGTCAAAATACCTCGAATGGTTTGAAAATGCCGGCGACAGATCTCAAGGTTTCCACCGATTTGATCGATATCGAAACCAGTACGTCCAACTACACGAAGCATGAGCTCAGGGTCCTCGTTTAACTTTATAAGGGTTACGCGGATTTGATCCTTCTCGAAGAGAGAGAGGACGGTTTCAGTTTGTCCGAAGGAGATTTGAAAATCTTTAAGCTCTTCTACCATGGCCTTGGTTTTGGCGGTCGCAGAGATCTCTGTATCAGATGCGACATGGATTGTCTCAACCGCTTCTTCAACCACCTCTGCAACCACCGCTTCAGCTGGATCGACAGGCTTTTCAGCGTCCTTTACCGTATTTCCGTCGGCGTCAGCTGCATCTGCATCCATTTCGGCGTCATTTTCGCCGGCTTTTGCCACTTCAGCTTCGTCTTTAGGAGTCTCTTCATCCGTTTTCGCTACTTTTGCGCCCGGTTTATCCGCTTCTGCGTCGGTTTTAGCAGCTTCTGCGTCGGTTTTAACGGTTTGTGCGTCGGTTTTAGCAGCTTCTGCATCGGTTTTAACGGTTTGTGCGTCGGTTTTAGCAGCTTCTGCGTCGGTTTTAGCAGCTTCTGCGTCGGCTTTAACGGTTTGTGCGTCGGTTTTAGCGGTTTCAATATCAGCTTTCGCTGTTTCAGCGTCCGGTTTATCCGATTTTGCGTCCGATTCAGCAACATCTGAGCCCGATTCCGCCTTTTCGTCGTCTTTTACCGCTGCATCTGGTGCTTTTTCAGCCTTAGCCACTTCAGGCTTCGTGTCCGCTTTTTCAGGGCCTTTTACGTCCCCCTCCGCGGTCGTAGCGACCGATGAGGGCGCATCCGCTTTATCTTTGGCAGGGCTGGGTTTTGCTTCATCTGAAGAACCCAATGCATTCACAACTGAAGGAACAGCAGCAGAGGCGGCAACAATGCCTGTAACAACCGCAGTTGGGTTGTTTCCCTCGATTTTAGCTGTAGCAGAAGCGTTCTCTTCGGCTTCGTCTGGAAGGTTTACAACGGGTTTGTCCGTATCATCTGCAGTCGAGGCCTCTGACCCAGCAACAGCCACTTTATCTTTGGCAGAAACGGAATTTTCTGCAGAAACGGTGCCTTCTGAGGAAACATTTAGCGCGGCTAGGGAGGCGAGGGTCATTGCCTCCTGCCCTTTAATGCGCACCGAAGGGATACCGGCATCCAGCAAGAGGCGCTGGGCCTCTAAAGAGGAATCTGTATCTTCGATGACTGCGGTTGAACCACTAACCGAGAGACCAAGGTCGTCAAAGCGTTCCGGTTGCTCCGCATTCCGTAACTGGGCTTTTGCACGTTGAGAATAATAACCGCCCACCCAAATCCATGCGGCCAAGGCCGCTGCGACGAGGATGGTAATCGTGGTTAGAAACAGTTCAGTATAGGCTCTTGATTTCATAGGCAGTAGGACTATCTTACCTTGCTGATCAGTAGATGTCCAACAGGCATTTTGCACTATGATAAGAAGGTGATTCTTTACGATATTAAAGTTGAATCAAGTCATAGCGAGGTTTAGCATAACATATTGACATATCAGGACATATAACCATGCTTTGGATTCTAGCTTTTTTACTTCTTTTACTTTTTGCCATCCTCGGATTTTGGTTTGGCTTCCAGCTCTCCCGCAAAAACCCCTGGTTGTGGAGCGAGGCCTACCCTCTAGGTGGTAGGCGCGCCTCTGACCCCGATGGCCCGGCTGTATCCGCTGCCGTAAAGCAACACGGTAGCGCTCAGGCTGAATCTGGCTCAGCTAGTTATACAACCACTGGTACAGTTAAAGGAACGATGACAACAGGACCCGACGCGCTTGCGGAAGCAACAGGCTCGACGACTTCAAACGCGGCCACAGCTGGAACCGCAGCCACCGAGCCAGCCCTCGGCTGGAAACCAAGCTTTTCTAGCGGCTCCGCGCTCGGATCTGGGGTTTCGGTTTCAGATACCCCATCAGCTACTGGCGCTTTCAATACGCCAGCCGGATCCAATACACCAGCCGGATCCAATACACCAGCCGGATCAGCAACACCTTCAGCAACAGGGACATCAGAAGCAGGTGTTTCAGAATCCATTGCCTTATTCAAAAGCCGCGTGGCAACCGAAGGGTCGGTTGAATCCCCCTCCATGCAGAACGTTCGTGAAGCCGTGCCAAAAGATCCCGTCGATGCTTCTGAAATGGTTGTCGCCCAAGAAGTCAGCACCTCCGCTTCTCGCGCGCGAAGCAGAACCTCAAAAGCCAAGTCCTCTGCTTCTAAAGCCAAGTCCTCTGCTTCCAAAGCCAAGTCCTCTACTTCCAAAGCCAAATCCTCTGCTTCCAAAGCCAAGTCCTCTGCTTCCAAAGCCAAATCCTCTGCTTCCAAAGCCAAGTCCTCTGCTTCCAAAGCCAAATCCTCTGCTTCTAAAGCCAAGTCTTCTGCTTCCAAAGCCAAGTCCTCTGCTTCCAAAGCCAAGTCTTCTTCGGCAAAGAAAACCACGGCTTCAAAAGCCTCTGCCAAGAAAGCCGTCGCGGACAACCTTACCCGCGTCACCGGCATTGGAAAAGTCTACCAAGGAATCTTGGCCAAAGAAGGCATCTCGACCTACAAACAGGTTGCGAGCTGGAGCGCCAAAGATGTTCGAGACTGGGGCGAAAAGCTTGGCTTCGGCGATCGTATCGTCCGCGAAGAGTGGGTGAAGCAAGCCAAAGCCTTGCAGAAAAAGTACCACGGCTAAGCAGTAGGAATCGTTTAGTCATAGGCACGAAGGCCATTCCTAAGGAATGGCCTTTTGCGTGCCCAAATTCACTCGGGGAGCCAGGCGGGGCCGTCTAAGCTAAGCTTAAAGTTGGAAGGCTTCGCCGTTTAACAAACCGTGCTGAACCAACTCGCCTTGGTAGGTAAATTTCGGGGTCCGGCCAAAATTCCATTCAACCGAGTTCAGGCGATCCAGCTCGGCTACGGGAAGCTCGGGCAGGGTAAATTCTTCTTCTGTACTTTCAAAAATCGCAGCCGCATTTTTTCGAAAGGCTTGGCAGACCGTTTCGAGATCAAGACCCAAGTTCATCACTACCGCCGGCTCGGATTCGATCGCGTGGGTATCAAGCTCTCCTTCGATCGCAGGTTCAGTCAATACGGACTGCAACCGTTCAAGGTCCGCATCGAGCAACAAGGTTCCGTGATGCAACACGCGACTCCCCTTGTAACAAAACGCCTGCCCTGAGACCTTTTTCTCAGAAACCTCGATGGCATTGCGTCCCCGTCGCGATGCCCGAAGCCCTAAGTCCGCCAAGGCGCTGAGCCACCAACCAAAGACATCTGGTTCGCAATACAGATGGCGTGACATGCTGATGCTGATATTGAGGTTCCCGGGATCGTGGTAAACCGCGCCCCCACCAGAAACACGGCGATAGACCTGAATCCCCTGCTCCAACAATTTAGAGGGATGACATTCCCGCCAAGGATTTTGATTTTTCCCGACCACCACACAGGGAGCATTCCGATAAAAAAACAAAACGCTCTCCTTGCGTGACGCCAACAAAAATTCTTCCATCGCCAAATTATAAGCGGGATCCATCGACGGTGACGTGGCAATCAAGAGCTTTTGCATGGAGCAAGGCTTAGCGTCAGAACCTGACGACAAACAAGCGTGAAAATCATCGACACCCATATGACTCTCATGAGAAAATTTGAGATGTTCTCAAGACCTAGAAAGCCCTTTCTCATCACCATCAGCTTGACTCATGGTTGTGCTCTCTCCCTCTCCCTTTCCCTAGCGCTTTCTCTTTTAATCACGATCCCTCCCCCTGCGACACAGGCCTGTTGCGCGGTAAATCCAATTAACGAATTCGCGATAAACTCGGACCAATCCGCCCTCATCATCTGGGACGAGGAGAAGCAGATCCAGCACTTCATTCGCAAAGCTAGTTTTCATAGTAGTAGTGAAGCGCTCGGCTTCATTATCCCGACCCCCAGCCAGCCCGAGCTCGCCGAAGCTGGCGACGCAGCCTTCGATATGCTGCAAAAAATCACCACCCCAAAACCAAGACGAAGCATCGGCTGTGCCAGCATGGTGAAAACAGCGAACTCCGCCTATGCCGCCGATAGCCTCATCACCATTCTGGAACTCAAACAGGTCGCTGGTTTTGATGCAGTGGTTTTAAAAGCGGGGTCAAGCGACGCGCTAATCACCTGGCTTGAAGCAAATGGTTATGTGCACTCGGCAGCTGTTGCCAGCTGGGCTGAGCCCTATATCGAAAAGGACTGGCCCTTCACCGCATTAAAAGTGTCTGAAGCGAGCAAGGAACCAGCAGAGGAAACCGCGACCGCCGATCAGACCGCGGTAAAAGTTAGCGCCTCCGCGCTTCGACTCAGCTTCAAGACCGAGACACCGCTATTTCCTTATCGCGAAGGCTATGATGAAAACGCGATTAAGAATCTAAAGCCGACACCGCGCAATTTCGACATCTACTTCATCGCAGACAAACCTTACATGGGCACCTTCGGCGACCAGAGGGAATGGAATGCCACCACGCGTTGGTCGAACAAAATTACCAAGCACAAATCGGATCTGCTTAAAGAGTTAAAGCTTCCCAAAGACACGGGGCCAAAGCGTTGGTGGCTAACCAAAATGCGCCATAACTGGCCTTATGCCGCAGCGGCTTCCGATGTCTACTTCGTCAAACGCTCCAAAACAAAGGTGGTTCCCTCACGCGCAGGATTCGGGATTGGAGGCATGCTTCCGCTGTTCGTGCTTCTGCTTCTCTTGGTTCCGTTTGCATTTCGAAAACGTTGCAAGCGGGCTTAAGCGAAGGTTTGTATACCCAGTAGGAGAACATAGCGCGCAAAAAAAGCCGGCCCCGAAGGACCGGCTCAACCTCCCTACCGTACTCTACCTATTGACGACCAGCTAGCAGATCGTCCACCACAGACGGATCGGCCAAGGTGCTGGTGTCTCCAATTCCGTCAAGATCACCACTGGCGATCTTACGGAGAATCCGACGCATAATTTTCCCAGAACGAGTCTTGGGAAGCGCCGGCGTAAAATGAATTTTGTCGGGCTTGGCGATGGGCCCAATGTCTTTGCGAACTTTTAGTACGAGTTCTTTTTTCAAGTCGTCGTCCCCTTCTTGCCCCGCCTTTAAGGTCACGAAGCAGTAGACCCCCTGCCCTTTGGTTTCGTGCGGATAGCCAACCACAGCCGCCTCAGCCACAAGGTCATGCCCCACCAAGGAACTCTCAAATTCAGCGGTAGCAAAGCGGTGAGCCGACACGTTGATGACATCATCCATACGGCCGAGCAACCAGAGGTAACCATCTTCGTCCACCCGCGCGCCATCACCCGAAAAATAGATTTCGGGGAATTTCGAGAAGTAGACGTTTTGCACGAGTTCGTTTTTCTCGTCGCCATAAACGCCACGAATCATGCCCGGCCAAGGTTCGGTAATACAAAGACTTCCGCCTTCGTTCACCTTCGCTTCGGAACCATCGGTGCGTAGAATCGCGGTCTTCACGCCAAAGAATGGCATGCCTGCCGCGCCCGGCTTTGTTGCAATCGCACCCGGCAAGGTGGTGATCAAAATCCCACCGGTTTCGGTTTGCCACCAGGTATCGACAATCGGGCAGCGTTCTTTGCCGACGACAGTGTGATACCACATCCACGCTTCTGGATTAATCGGTTCACCCACCGAGCCGAGTAGACGCAGGCTACCCAAGTCGTGCTTGGTTACCCACTCATCCCCCAAGCGCATCAAAGCGCGCAGGGCGGTTGGTGCGGTGTAAAAGATGGTGACTTTATATTCGTCTACCAAACGCCAGAAGCGGTCGGGCTCCGGATAGGTCGGAACCCCTTCGAACATCACGCAGGTCGCGGCGTTCGAAAGCGGTCCATACGTCAAGTAACTGTGGCCAGTGATCCAACCCACATCCGCGGTGCACCAAAAGACATCGTCTTCTTTAATATCAAAAATGTATTTCGAGGTAATCGTGGTGTAGAGCAAATAACCTGCCGTGGTGTGTAGCACCCCTTTTGGTTTCCCAGTGGATCCACTCGTATAAAGAATGAACAAAGGATCTTCGCTATCCATTGGCTCCGGCGCACACTCGGTGCTGACCTTTTCCGCCTCTTCATGCCACCAAACATCGCGACCTTCGGTCATGGGAACATTATCCAGACCGGCATGATTGAGAACGATCACAGATTTAATCGTGCTGCACTGCGCAACCGCGGTATCCGCCTTGTCTTTCAACTTCACGCATTTCCCAGCGTGAAAGCCAGCATCCGAACAAACTAAAACTTCGGAGCGACAATCGTTAATCCGACTCGCCAACGCATCCGCGCTAAAAGCAGAAAAGACAATCGAATGAATTGCACCAATGCGCGCGAGCTAGCATGGCAACCGTGGCGCTTCCATCACCATCGGCATGCACAAGGTAACCACAGTCCCTTTAACCACGCCTTGGGCTTTGAGAATATTCGCGAAGCGACTGACTTCGTCTTTTAACTGCGAGAAGGTTAAGCTCCGGCGGGTTTCGCCATCATCACTCTGCCAGGTTAAAGCGATTTTATCGCCTTTGCCGGCTGCGACATGCCGATCGACGCAGTTAACCGAGATATTCAGTTTCCCGCCGTCGAACCATTTAACGTAGGGCTTCGGCTCTTTGCCAATAATTGAAAAATCGTGCGAAAGAACTTCGGTGGGCTTTTCCATCCACTCGATAAGTTCATCGGCTTGCTCCCCCCAAAATCCAATGGGATCATCGATTGAGCGTTGATAAAGTGTTTTGTATTCGTCGAGACTCTTAACGTAGGCTTGATTTACAAAGCTGGAGGTGGGTTCGAAAACGCGACTCTCCTGCATGCTCGATTCGATTTCCGACATACAACTGTACTCCTGATGGGGGTTAAAGACTAACCTAGTATGTATATGATTCACATATATTAGGTCCATGCTATAATGTAATCAATATTGAAAGAATCAGACGATATGAAAGACGGCCTTACCCTCGACTACCTCGAAACCATTCCCAAAACCGATTTGCACCTGCACCTTGATGGATCCTTACGCATCTCCACCTTGGTGGAACTAGCCAAGCAGGAAAACATCGAACTGCCATCGCAAACCGAGGAAGGTTTAAAAGAGCTCGTCTTTAAGGATACGTACAAAGATCTCCCCGACTATCTGAGTGGTTTTGCGTATACCGTTTCGGTCATGCAAAACCCAGAAAACTTAGAACGTATCGCCTATGAACTTGCCTGGGACAATTTAAACGAAAACGTTCGTTACATCGAAGTTCGTTACGCGCCGCAACTCCACATCCACGAAAAACTTTCCATGCAGGAAGTCATCGAAGCCGTGGCCAAAGGACTCGAACGGGCGAAAAAAGAATTCAATGCGACGGAGGCGGTTAAAAATGGAACGGACCTTCCCTTCCATTATGGCATCATCATTTGCGCCCTACGCTGGTTCAACAAATATATGTCTGAATATTACCGCAAACTTTACTCGGTCATGTCCTACGCCCCTCACCATCGCGTCTTCGCGGCGGCCTCGCTGGAGCTAGCACAGGCCGGGGTAAAACTTCGCCGTGAACACGGCTTACCGATTGTCGCCCTCGACCTCGCCGGAGCTGAAGCCGGCAACCCCGCCGACGATCACCGCCACGCCTTTACCCACGCGCACGACAACTTTCTCGCGAAAACAGTTCATGCCGGCGAAGCCTACGGACCGGAATCGATCTTCCAAGCCATCACGGACTGCCATGCAACTCGCATCGGTCACGGCACCCACCTCTTCGAGGCCAATATGGTGAAAAGCGATCGCATTGAAAACAAACAACGCTACGTAGATGAGCTTGTGGAATACATCGCTCGGCAACGGATCCCCATCGAAATTAATCTTACGAGTAACCTGCAAACCCTACCGGACATGAAAAGCGTGGCCGAGCATCCGCTGAAAAAAATGATCAAAGCCCACATCGCGGCCAACATCTGCACCGACAACCGGCTCGTTTCAAATACGACCGTAACCAACGAACTCCATCTCGCAGCTCGCGAACTAAACCTGAGCCGGAAAGAGGTTCGTAATTTGGTGATTGCAGGGTTTAAAGGCGCTTTCTTCCCAGATGGCTACGCGGCAAAACGCGCCTACGTGCGAAAGGCCATTAACTCGCTGAACAAAATAGACGCCGACTGCGACGCAGCGAACGCTTGATGCATAATGCATGTTGCGAGCACAATCTACGACCAGCGGGCCGTGGCTTGAACCCCACCTCCGCCCTTCTCTTTCTAACAATTCTTCTTTTGTTTGGCGCAGGTTGTCGACGTGCATCTCTGTTGTCCTCTACAAACCAAGCACCGCCAGACCAAGCACCGCCAGACCAAGCATCGATAGATCCGGCGAGAGCTCCCGGTGATGTAGCGGAGGCGACCGCCTTGACTGACCAGCTGGTCTTGATTGATTCCCGAACCCAAGAAGCCCGACGCATCAGCTTGGACACGACGCAGGACCTGCAAGCGGAGATAACGTTTGCCACAGGTTTTGCGGGAGGCTTTCAATGCATTTGCTTCGCAGATTGGGTTATGGTTTGGCAGGCGAACCAACACCCTATCTGCATGGTTGGTCTCCAGCCAGACGGCGCCATCACATGGCCAGACGGCCCGTGGCCTGGCGACTTGCAACTTCCCTCCAAAACAAGTGAGCGAGTAGAAGGCACATTGAAGGCGCAATACGACCTAGGAGTCCCCCTTCCAGATTTCGTTCCTCCTATCCCGAAATGATCGCCTAAACGCCATAACGGTTCACGGCTTAGGCTTGTCACTGGACCGTCCTATTATAAAACTCGACCTATGAAACCCACCCGGGAAACCGAATTATATCCGGCCATCAAATCCTTTCTCGAAGGCCAAGGCTATGAGGTAAAGGCAGAGGTCGGAGCGGCAGACATCGTTGCCATTCGCGCAGGTGACGACCCGGTGATTGTCGAGATGAAGCTCGGGTTTTCCCTCAGCTTGTTTCATCAATGTGTCGCACGCCAAGCCATCACCGATGACGTCTACCTCGCGGTGCCGCGCGGCAAAGGCAAGCGGTTCGCAAAATCCTTGAAAGACAACGTATCCCTCTGCCGCCGCCTAGGTGTAGGGCTGATTACGGTCCGACTAGGTAAAACAGATTTGGTCGAAATACATCTCGATCCCGCGCCCTTCAAACCGCGTAAATCAAAAAAGCGCCAAGGCCGCCTTTTACGCGAATTTGCCCGACGGGTGGGAGATCCAAATACCGGCGGGGCCACCCGTGCAGGACTCATCACCGCGTACCGCCAAGACGCGTTGCTCTGTGCGAGGCACCTTCAAAAAGCGGGGCCGAGCAAGGGCGCTCATGTGGCGAAAGCAACCGGGGTTCCAACCGCGACTCGGATGATGGCAGATGATCACTATGGCTGGTTCGAGCGCGTCGAAAAAGGCATTTATAGAATTACGCCTAAAGGTGAACTTGAAATCGAATCGTATTAACGAACTCAGGCTATCTTAGTAATCACCGCCAGCGTCACTGGCATCGACGGAGACGTTCCATTCGACCATGCCTTGACCATCGATTGCAAGGTACCGGCTTGAGAGGCGGCGAGATTATTTCTCTCCCTCGGGTCGGCCGTTAGGTTGCCCCGGCGTACGAATGAGCTTTCCGCCGTTAAACCCATTATCACTCCATCCCAGATCATCGCACATGACCAAGGTGATATTCGGATTTTCGGCGGCAGAACTCACGCTACATATTCCTGCGCCAAGGAACGCCCTTCAGGCAAGAGAAAGGATACAGAGGAACTGAGAAGCTAATCGCATGTAGGATACGCTAATACCAACATGGTGATTTTCTTTGTTGGCACGTCCACGATTGGACCAGAGATGAAAACGCTTTGGGAAAATATACGTCCAACTGTCATGGTGATGAATGCGGACGAACCACGCGCCAAATTAGCCATGGGTAGCGGCGGGATTGATTTGGCTTATGTCTTTGGTGCCGACCGGAGTGGTCCTGTTCCCAAGACGAGCCAAACTTGGGTTAGTTGTTATTACACGATCATCGAAGCGAATCCCTGATTCAATTGGTAACCGGCTCGTGGGGCTTTTTTGTTCCAGCAACCAATTACGTCAACTGCAACGATTTATCCCTGCAGTTTTTTTGCACGATTTTCTTAGAGCACTCCCTGATCGACCTGCCTCCGGATTTACAAAAAAAGTGGGTTCCCCCTGCTCGGCTCTGATCGGACATTGCGTCGGATAGAGCACTAGAAGTAAGCAGGAGGAACCCGGGTCGGAGGAGGTTAGTTAGGAGGTATGTTAGGAATGTAAATTTTTGGCTTAGAACAAATTTTCGATATGCTTTGTAGTTCTATCTATTTATCGAATCGGCCATATGGGACCTTACCGAAATAAAATAAATAACGTGTTAATATGTACAGATGTAGTTTAATTTAAGTACAGCTTTCGAATTTCTTTCTGAGTAGTGTTTCCAGTTTAACGTGATGCTTGCGCCTTTGCATATAAGACGTCGCAAAGCGGTTCTTTGTTTCATTTAAAAATGTAAAAGGAATGTAAACTCATGCACTCCAAACCCCATAACCGAGGGAATATTGGCCAAAACCCCTTTATATTGGGTGCAATTCTGAGAACATTGAGGTTAAAAATAAAAAATGGCAACATCGGTAAAAAAATTAACGACAACTGAACAAGCGTTCTTACAGCAAGTAGAAGCAGCGGTTTTCAGCAATCCGTTTTCAGAAAAACGCGCTGCAGCCTTTATCGACATCATACAGCGAACTCCCCTTCCGGATGCGCCAGAAAAGCAGCGTGATATGGTGGAGTCCCGCATTCATGAATTCATGCAATCTCTCTCTAAAAAAGGATGGATATATACCGAGTATCGGTCTGGAGACACGGAACTTATTCGCAATGGTCATTTGTTTGAGGTGTATTTGAATTGTCTCGAATCCTTTGACGCATTAATTCCCAAACAGATAGACGCACCAGACCGATCACTGCCGGTTCCTTTCGCGCGCAAGATGATTCAAGACCTCATTGGGCGTGGCTTCGGCCACCCAGAAGCCGTCCGCGCCTTCACGATGTTCTTTCAGCTACGACGGGCTTACGCCTTCATCGCCCAATCCCTCAGTGGGAGTAGCCCATGCATGCGCGAATTTCGCTCCCAGCTATGGCGCACTTTATTCACCGACAACATCAATTTTTACGAACAGCATTTATGGGATCGCATGGAGGATTTTTCGATTCTTCTTTTGGGCGAAACCGGAACCGGAAAAGGCTCAGCCGCTCGCGCCATTGGCCTATCTGGCTTCATCCCATTTGATGATGGCGACGGTTGCTTCAAAGAAAGCTTCACGGGCAACTTTGTTAGCCTGAACCTATCACAGTATCCTGAGTCGCTCATTGAGTCCGAACTCTTTGGCCATCGCAAAGGAGCATTTACCGGAGCGATTGAACATCATACCGGTGCGTTGTCACGTTGCCGGCCATACGGGGCGATCTTTCTCGACGAAATCGGGGATGTGTCGATACCCATCCAAATCAAATTATTGCAAGTCCTGCAGGAACGAACCTTCAGCCCGGTGGGAAGCCGCGACTGCCTCCCCTTCCAAGGGCGTGTGATTGCGGCCACGCATCAACCTCTTCAAGAACGGAGAGCGGAAGGGAGCTTTCGAGATGATTTTTATTTCCGACTCTGCACCGACACGATCACCGTGCCGACGCTTCGACAGCGGATTCAGGAATGGCCGGATGCCCTCCCCGAGTTAGTTCACATTTTGTGCACGCGAATCACAGGGCTGGGCTCAGGAGAGCTCCCTCAGCGAGTGCTTGACTCGTTAAAGAAAAGCCTACCGGATCACTATGCGTGGCCAGGTAATGTACGGGAGCTCGAACAAGCGATTCGACGCATCATCATTTGTGGCGTGTATACCGGTGAACCCAGCAGCCCAAAGAACGGAATCGATGGGCTTCTGCGCGAAGGTAAATTGACCGCTAATGAATTGATGAGCCGGTACTGCCGCCAAATGTACGAACAATTTGGCAGCTACGAAGAGGTTGCAAGACGGTTAGATTTAGATCGACGCACCGTGAAAAAGTACATCGATCTTACTTAGAGCCTGTCCTAAAAAAAAGTGAATTTTACATATGTTGCGGACGACACATGGAGCCTAAAGGGCTCAGCCAAAGTGGTCGTTGTATTCACTGACGTCAATCCGATTGCCTACGAGGTCGTAAGTATAGTCCGCACGGTAGAGCATCGTTGACGCTAAAATTGAAGGGGTCAGACACCTTTTCAAATTGAAGGGGTCAGACACCAATGGCACTTAGTTAAGCCGATTTGTATGGAAAGTAGTTCGCTCTGCCCTAAAAAGAAAGCCGGAGGCTTGAAGGCAATTAGCCGGTCGGTGACCGAAGGGAACCACCGGAATTCATTGGGAAATTATATGAAGCGCTGGAAGCGCGGTCGGAATAGAAGCCAAAAAATTGAAGGGGTCAGACACCTTTTCCGGAATTGAAGGGGTCAGACACCAATGGCACTTAGTTAAGCCGATTTGTATGGAAAGTAGCTCGCTCTGCCCTAAAAAGAAAGCCGGAGGCTTGAAGGCAATTAGCCGGTCGGTGACCGAAGGGAACCACCGGAATTCATTGGGAAATTATATGAAGCGCTGGAAGCGCGGTCGGAATAGAAACCAATATGTGCGATGCCTTTCAAAAAAGCAGAGGTCAACTGATGCGTGCTCAGAATACGATTTTTAACTGAAAATTGTACGGTTTTAGCCAGCTGGCGCGGTGCTGCGCCTCGCTCCGATTTCTCTTCAAATACA
>Ga0209187_1000323_pt1 | contig 94402 bp, 88 predicted proteins | sample BantaG_FD_187430 | JGI IMG/M metagenome (GOLD analysis project Ga0209187, IMG submission 187430) | Marine algal microbial communities from Bantry Bay, Ireland - BantryBay_4 metaG (SPAdes) (version 2) | ecosystem: Host-associated > Algae > Red algae > Unclassified | place: Bantry Bay, Ireland...
ACGTGCCTGCAAAGCATTCCGCTTAACAGGTCTCATGCACCACGCTTCGTCCAACCCCGGATGGCATTAACACCTTCGGGCTTTCGCCCTCGGGTCAATTCCATCCTTTAGTCGTTTCAACCCCCGTAAAAACGGTCGCTAAATCCACGTCGGGAACCGACGGTTTATCATGAAAGGGCTTTAGCCCGCCCCACGTATTCGAGGCCCAAAATCTTTGGTTATTCCGATAAAGCACGTATGTTGCGACCTTCCTGGACACGTCCAGCTACAATACGGATGACGGGCTAAAGCCCTCTTTTGCTAAACCGTCAGCTCGTGGCGAAGGATTGCGTGTACTCCTATACGGGGGTTGTAGAGACGGTGTAACACATCGGCGTATCTCGGGCTTAAGCTACACATTCGCCTGAAAAGCGAAAACAGCGTATCGATGAGCAGCGCCCATCGATTGGGCTCGGAGGTAAAACCAAGCCTGAAAGACTTGCACAGATTGCGGCTTGTTCTTTTAAAATGCCGGAGTGCCTACGCACCTTCGGAGCTTGATGCTTTGGCCGATTCGCAACCCCGAGGCAAGCCTCGGGGCTAAGTGCCGGCGCTCCTTCGGAGCTATCTACACAGTAAAAACCAGCGATTTAGGGTGCTAAAGAGGCTACGCGATATTTGTTACACAGCCTCTAAAACCCCGCCTACGCCTATGACAAGCCGTCTATACCCGACGACTGGTTCCCGACGACTGGTTCCCGACGACTGGTTCCCGACGACTAGTTCCCGACGACTGGTTCCCGACGACTGGTTCCCGACACTTGCATAAAGTCCAATTTATCGATTACACATTTCGTAAGCCCATGGATTGGATGTGGAACGGACAGCAGAACGCAATGCGAAGGCTTCCGCAGCATCGTTGCGAATTAGGTTTACTAGATTTGATTTGGCAACTTCATGCCGTCCTCGCCCAATTGACTGAGCTTGTGGTTCGGAATCGACTCCATCGCGAGCAGTAAAAGCCCATCGCGATCTTGCTGCTGAACCAGCTCTTGCACCCGATCATAGTCAACCGGCTTGCGCGTGGTATCTCGATTTTTTGCAAGAACCCAAATTTTATCATGCGCGGTGCGAACCACGTTTTCATCTTCGGTGAGCAACTCTTCGTATTCCTTCTCACCGGGACGAAGCCCAATAAATTCGATGGCGATATCTTCGTCAGGCACAAAACCAGAGAGGCGAATCAAGCGACGCGCAAGGTCAACAATTTTGACCGGCTCGCCCATTTCAAGCACCATCACCTGCTTGTCTTCACCAACTGCCCCCGCCATTAAAACGAGTTCGACCGCTTCAGGAATGGTCATGAAATAACGGCGAGTATCCGCGGTCGTGACCGTAACCGGACCCCCGTTTTGGATCTGCTTTTTGAACAAAGGAATCACCGACCCACTGCTGCCCAAAACGTTTCCGAAACGAACCGCTACTCGGGTTTGATTCGCCGGAGAATTTTCTAACAAACAACGCTCAGCAATCCGCTTGGTGGCCCCCATGACCGAGGTCGGACGTACCGCTTTGTCGCTCGAGATCATGATGAGGTGCGGCACGTTTTCGGCGGAAGATACATCCGCCAAGACCGAGGACCCAATGACGTTGTTATCGAAGCAAGACGGCACATTTTTTTCCATCAAGTGCACATGCTTGTAAGCCGCAGCGTGATAAATTACGTCGAGCCCATCGGCTTTCTTGATCGCCATGCGAATATCACGCTCGCGTCGAATGTCGCCGGCAATCGCAATCACGTTGAGATCTGGAAAGGCATGATTGAGCTCTCGCTCGATATGGAACAAAGCGAACTCGCTGGACTCAAAGAGAACCAAGGCCTTGGGTTCAAAGGTAGCCACTTGCCGACAGATCTCAGAACCAATGGATCCACCAGCGCCGGTGACCATGATCCGCTTGTGCTTGAGCATGGAGTCCAGCATACGCTGGTCGAAAGAATGTTCTTCGCGGTCGAGTAAATCTTCGATTTCCACATCACGAATGGAGGAGATATTGACCCGGCCCGAAGCGAGATCGCCAAGCGAAGGAATGACCTGCATGGCACAGGTTGCACCCGCGTCCGAACAGTTGTCAACGAGCTGGCGAATCCTATTTGGAGAATCGTAAGGAGGTAGGATAAGAACTTTTGAAACGCTCATCGCCCTGGCGAGCTTGCCAATTTCCTCAGGAGCACCGATAATGCTGACTCGATCGATAGTAAGGCCACGCTTGTCCGCCTCGTCATTGAGGACTCCAACCATTTTACCGACTTCACCAATGGCGACACGAGCTCCGCTAAGCACATGAGCCGCCGCATCAGAAGGCCCGACAATGAGGCAACGCTGCTCATGATCCCCCTCCCCTGCGGAGGGGCCGATCATGGTTTGGCGCAACCAACGTATGAGAAAGCGGCCCCCAAATTCCCAAGACAGGAGCAGTAAAAGAGTGAGGGCAAAAATAGAGCGCGGGAAAGAGCCTCCGAAAGCATCCGGTAAAAGTTGCCTAAATATCGAAACCGAAAAAAGGTGAATACCGGCTCCAATAAATAGGGCTGGGAATACTTTCAGGCATTCTTGGAATGAAAAATAGGTCCAAATCCCGGAATAGAGACGGAAGGCGACGAAGGTCCCAAGGTAGGAAAACACCGCCAAAGGCAAACCGGACCACATGGTGTGCCAGTGGGTGGTATAATAGAAATCAAACCGCAATCCAAAGGCGAAGAAATAGGCGAGAAAGATTCCAAATATATGCCATCCGAAGACGATTAGCCTCCGAACAGTCCGATAATTTAGAAACGATAAGAAGATATTTTTCATATATTTATATTAATCACTCGTATTCTAAAGTTGCCCCACCGCTGCGAGGATGCACCCATATGCTTAGTGAGCCACGGTTGAATCACCTTTGATCTTTAAGCACGTTAGGAAAAGGATTTTAAAGTCAAAAAATATCGACTGATGTTGGAGATAAAAAGAATCCAAATCGACTTTCTCTGATATTGATAGATCATCCCTACCATTTATTTGCGCCCAACCCGTGATGCCCGGTATTAGCTGATGGATACCTTTTTGTGACCTAAGACTGATCAAATCTAATTGGTTGAAGAGTGCGGGCCTTGGTCCAACCAGACTCATATGACCTCGTAAGACTGAGTAAATTTGAGGTATTTCGTCTAGACTTGTTCTTCGGATAAGGGAACCGAATGGAATAAGATGAGAAGCGCCATCCTGCAGTAAATGCGTAGCTACAGAGGGTGTGCCAGGGACCATCGACCTAAACTTAGGCATCTGAAAGGTTACATTATTTCGCCCTACCCGACTTGACCAATAAAGAACAGGCCCCTTGCTTGTGATTTTTATCAACGATGCGACCAAAATAGCAGGAACAATTAGTAAAGGTAAGATTATTATTACTAAGATGAGATCAATGGATCTTTTAGAAGTCGTCATGTTAGAATGCTTCCGAAAAATAGAATTTCGGTTCGAGATGTATACTTCTAGGCTCCCACAAAAGTCTTTTTTCGGCGAGGACAGCAGAAAATGTAAGAGATTGCGTGAGCTTCTGTAGACGGCTACTGGACAAGTCAAAAGGGACTATTTGATTCAAAAGATCGCAAAACAACCCACAGAGGGGCACTAAACTGCTAGGAATCTTAATAAATCTATTTTTTTTCACATGGAAGTGATTGATAATGAGTAATTCTAATTCGGCAATAGTAGGATTGCTCCCCACTAAATTATAAGTACCCTGCGGAAATTCATTTAGACTGGTAATGAGTCTTGCGACGTCTTTAGCAGCAACAACGCTTCGCTCGGCATGACCATTACCTATTCGCACGTAATTGCCTGCTGAGATAGATCTTATCATCAATCCTAAATTACCTGGAGGAGCGGCCCCTGCAATGAGTGGTAACCTCAGAATGGTCAAGTCAACCTGGTTGCCTTTACACCAACTCGAAGCTATTTCTTCCGCCTCCAACTTAGACCGGGCATAACCGGAGGTGGGGTTGACTGGGTGCGATTCAGATATATCAGAACCTTCTGCTAATCCGTAAACGGCTACACTACTGATAAGTGTGAAATGTTGAGGTTTAACTCCAGAGGCATCGATTCCCTTTAATAAGTTTTGTAGCCCCAGGCAATTAACCTGTCGATAAAGGTCTGACTCAACGCTTCGATTACAATGAGCTAACCCAGCGCAGTGAATTACGCGCGAAAAACCTAAATCGAAAGAAGGAGGGTTCTTGGCAAGGTCGCAAGAAAAATATTTGCTACAATTCCGCACCTTACGACCCAGTCCATAAACTTGAAAGTTAGGGCTTAAGGAGAATTCGTTAGTAATATAACCACCCAAGAATCCGTGGCTTCCAGTAATTAAAATTCGGTCTAACTGTGTATTCACAATAAAAATGGCTACCAAAAAAAATGTTGATTGTGCCTCCTATACTATTCCAATGATTTGGTTATTCAGTATTGGCTTTTTGTGGGGACTTGCTTGATAAAATTATGGAGATTTTCCCCGAGTTTGGCCCACCTAAACTCTGAGAGGATGGGGCATGAGTGAGGGTCTGCTGAAGATTTTACCATATCACAATAGCTTTCCAGCTTACGTGTACTGTCTTCCCAATTATTCATATCGAAAGTAAATATATAATTTGATGAAAAAATTTTGTCATCGGAGTTGTATAAGGAAATCACTGGAAGCCTATTCTCTAAATAATCGCAAATTTTATTTGGGCTAATACCAATGCTGAATAGTGGAAAGTCTGACAAACTGAATATGCCGAAATCACAAAGTCGATAGATTTCATGCAGCACATCTCGACCAACAAACGGGTGGAACAACAAATTGTTTGTGCTTTTGGATAACTCTTTAAGCTTATATGCTTCAGACCCCCCGCCTAACACAATGAACGTAAAGCGGCTAGAACCGGGCTCCTGCGATATAAACTTTACCAATTTATCAACACCATTAAATTCCCCTAAATTCCCAGCGTAAACCACTAGGTTCGTGTCAGCACTCCTCGTTCTAGCAATGTATTCCATGATGCGAGGTGGAACGGCAGGAACGTTTGACTTCTCAACCTGCTTTAGCGAAAGGCCATTTGGAAGCCAGAGGAAGGGTTTTCCCTTCAAAATAGGTCTCACCTCGCAAATCCTCTCTAAAAGCGATATTGTTGCACAGGAGGCATTAATGGCGTGCTTGTTTAAAAGGCCGAAATAGACGTACATGAAGTGTCTAACACTCCGTCCTGTTAAAAGTAGACTCTCCGGCCAAAGGTCTCTAACTTCGAGTATGAGTGGTGCGTTGAGTCGTTTTGCCAAATTTTTGCTACCACCCACCATACCGAGCATTGGTATAGAGCATATTACGATATTGTCACAATTTGAACAATTACCATTTAAGCCCCTTACTTGAAGAAACCTTAATCGGATTGAAAAAAGAAAACAATGGAGCAACCGCATTGGAAAGTTTCGATGCGAGTATCTAAATGTCCTCAATACTTTCAATGTGATCCCATCGCTGCAACAACTAGTCTGATGCTCGTTGTTGCTAAGGAGGTGATGCCAACTCGGACAGATGATATGAACACTCCAACCTTTCTCGGCCAGAATTTTAAGTAATTCAGCTGACCTAGTATAACGGCAACTCGGATCTACGCTACCGTAGAGGCTTATATAGAAGACATTTTTAGATTTAGTCTCAGCAACGGCATTCAACTTCAACTCTCCATTTTTTGATATAAGTAAAAGTTAGCCAAGGAGCCCATTTTATTATCCCCAAGATACGGATGTGGATTTTCCATTTTCTTGATGAGTTCCCAATGGGGGAATTTTGAAGCAATTGTTGATGTAAATTGACGGTGACGTACGTGTATTTCACTGGCGGAGGCAAAGTCTGATGAATATATTAAAACCAGATTTGAAGAGTACTTGAAGATTGTATCCATATACTCATCAAAAACTGAGTCTTCAATGAGATGGTAAATGACGTCAATCGACATAACCAATTCGAAATCACATGGCAAACCGCTGAGATCGTTCAAAAAGCTGTAGTGATCATTTCCGCTGAACTTTTCATTACATAACTTTATCGCGGTTGAGCTGACATCGTAACCTGTATATCTATTAATTTTCAAGAGCTCTAGCTGACGCCCATCCCCGCAACCCAGTTCCAGAACTTTATCTACCTCATATTCACTTATCGTCGAATTTATTATGTCAGCTTTGTATTGGGCCAGATGCCCGAAGGATCCCGCACCTGAATTTCCTCCTTTGGCATAGCGCTTCTCCCAGTATGCGGATGAATCTTTAAAATAATAACCAGGGAAACACTTCATACAAAACCGTTGTAGCATGGGGGATTTTTTTAAAATCGTGTATATAATTTTAGTATTCATAATTGAAAATGTTAGTTCTACCCTTTAAGAAAAGAATAGGTAAATTTTGATAGATTTGGCATCAAGAACGGAACACTCTTTTCTACTCAGTCGTTAAGAATCTGGGTGTAGAGCTCATTTATAGAGAGTCGGACCCTAGCATTAGAAAAGTTGTTTGCGACATATTGATAGGCTTTTTCGCCGAAATCTATTCGGGTTTGAGTGCACGAGAGGCAAGTAATAGCTTTGGCGATGCTCTGAGGACTATAATGGTTAACAAGAAATCCTGTGACGCCATCAACTACGGTTTCTTTTAGTCCTTCAATAGAGGAGGCAATACAAGGAATTCTCGAAGCACCCGCTTCGAGGACGGCGACTCCAAAACTTTCACTGCGAGATAGATTCAGCAGTATGTTAAATGAATTGTATGCATTTTCAATTTGCGAATAAGGAATCTTGCCATGGAAAGTGATATTGGACTCAAGGTCTTTTTTTGAAACTACCTCTTTCAAAACCTCCATATCACTACCATCTCCATAAATTTCAAGGCGAGCTTGCCTTCCAGATTTCAAATATTCCTCAAGACCATTAATGGCGAGGTCGATCCCATAAATCGGCTCAATAGACTTAACTATACCTAAGATGACGCTAGGTGGTTTATCTAGAACCGAGTCATCAAATTTCGAGATCTTAATTCCAAAGGGAATTTGAAAAATAGGGCGTCTAACATTGTACATCGACTGTACCTTCCCCTTCAACCATTCACTTGTGCATACCAGCGCCTTCGGTGATGAAAGGATACGTTGGAGTACCCACCTACGCTTTAGAAAAGAACCTCTATCAGAGAATATATCACTTCCCCATACAGACAGAACTTTATACTTGTGAGGGATAAGCATTAGAAGAAGTCCATTACCAGCAGCATAGTGCCCGTGTAGCAAATCGAACTTGTTAAGAAAGCAATAAGCCACCACGGCAGGGCTATTAAGTATATAACCCTTTCTCCCCCTGAAGGGGAGCCAAGGAACCTGAGTCCCATTGACAGTTCCTGAAAAGGCACACAGTATTGTAACCGAATGCCCACAGAGGATCTCCGACCAATTTCTTATATGAGAAGAGTAATATGGAGCCAGCAGGAGAATATTGAGACGATTGCTATTTTCGATCATTAGAGGGCGAAATATAGAAAAGAAACGACAGAATAGCAAAGGTTTTCGGATTGGTGAAGAATGAACTGGGCCATGCAATAACCGCACCTCCAATAAAAATTGCGAGCTTCGAATATGACCAGTGAGTAACTTTTCCTCCAAGTACACTGCTAAATGATCTGAACAAATTCATCACGAGGAAGAAATAGAAAATTAAAGATCCAAATACACCGTATACTAACAAAATATATAAATGTTCGTTATCCATGGCCGTACTCAACTCTCCAAAATAAGATTTCCCGAATCCAGTTAAATAAAACCATGGACTCTCACTCGCCATTGATAAAATTTCGAGCCATTTGATCTCTCTTGACTTGTAGCTTGACCTCTCTAGCGCGCTGTCGAGGAACGATGCTAGGTAGGCAAAGTTTTCGACAACTACCATTAAGAAATATCCACCAAATATTGCAATTATCGCAATAAAACCAACTGTAATTTGTAACGCCCATTTATTGTTCCATTTAATTACAGATGTAATAATAAGAAACAAAAATGAAATCACGAGCGCCACTACGCAAGTCTGAGACTGCGATTTGAGAATTAGCCCGCCCGCCAGAACAATACCAATGACGGACGACTTGATAAATTGCTTAGCAAAGAAAAATCCGAGAAAGTAACAGAACACAAGAAACAGCAAGGCACCATGTTGACCAGGGCCTGAAGATAAACCCATGAATCTCGATTGCGAATTTGAAACACCGGACAATCGCAGTGAGCGAGCGTCGGAGTGAAACAAATTTTCGACGTAGATTCTCCCCGGAACCAGCCCCTCCTCCGCCAAAACTGCCAATAGGTCTAGTGTCAAATATAAGAGAAGGCACCGCAAAACCAGCATTTGAGGGATATCAAACCTTTGAAGCATCAAGCGAAAACCCGCAATGAATAGTAAGATTCGAAGGCATTCATATAGATCTCTGTATCCATCGCCAATTGTAATACCGCTCACCAGAAGCGTAGCCATAAAGAAAATCCCGATAAAATTTAGCGGGTGGGCAACGCTTTTAGGCAACCTCGCCTTTGATCCTTCAATAATCGGTATCAAAAGAAGGAGAGAGGTGGCTAAAACCACATAGAGCCTCATAAATTTATCTGGGAATAAAAGTAAGCCAAAAAGTGTAAGGCTAATCAAATTGACTTTCGAAGGTGAAGATAACATCTTATAAAAACTCTATCGGTGTTGGGTTAGCTGATGCACCTTGACTTTGGAAGAGTTCAATTAGCACTTGATCGTCCGTCGTAAAATTTTATAATTTTTGCTGGAACTCCGCCTACAAGGCAGTTGGGCGGTATTGGTTTAGTGACTACGGCATTGGCAGCGATGGTAACATTATCTCCAATTGAGACCCCCGGGGTTATGACTACCCCGTGCCCTAGCCAACAATTCTTTCCAATGAATACGTCATCATAAATCATGGCGTTTCTATCAAAAGGCTCATGATTACCAGTTCGTATACAAACATTATTTGCAAAAATTGTTTTTTCTCCAATAGACAAGCTTGTTCCTTTAAAAGCTACTATATTGCAGGCTCCAGAAACAGCTAGACTTTTTCGAGCGGTTTCAGATAGGTGCATGCTCGAAATTCCATTTACATGTGATGTGTAGTGAACCTGTAATCCCCTCCTACCATATATCAGGAATGAGGTAATGGAGTTGGCAAGTTGTAGGCGAATAGGCACGTTGGTCAAATACGGGGAACCAAGGATCGATAAGACCCATTTAAGTAAAGGTATATAGAAATCCATTAATCAATTATCCAATGTACTTTTCAGATTACTCAAGAATTCCACAAGCATGCTGTACGACCTGCTTCGCGAAAAGGTGAATGAGTCGAACGACTCAACCTGATGCCGCCTCATCCGCGTAATCGTCTCTCGAATCTCTTGTTCGTTGTTACAACTCCAGAATACATTAGGATATGAACGGGTCAATGAATTCAGTGCGCCGGTTTGCTTCTCTCCATTGGTTACAATTAATACTAATTTATTTAGACCTATGTACTCATAGATTTTAGTAGTAGATTCAAATTCGTGCCCACCAGTTAATACCAAACAAATATCTGCCTTACGAGTGGCTCTGACGACTATTTCTCCAGAAAAAACCCCCATGCTCTCAAAATGAGGGTCGGCCTGTAAACAACTCAGGGATTCTGGAAGTCGCCCTAAATGGTTCAACTTACAGTTAGTGCCTTTCAAAGCGTTGACAACGACTCCAGGGTCTCTATGTGGTATTATGAATGAACCAGCGTACAGAATGACGCAGGGTCCTCCACCAATCGGGCTTGGTGGTTTCTCAGGACCTGTGATAAGTTCGCTGTCGAACCCGTTTTCGATCACAGCAATGGGTGGGGGAGCCTGATGATTTTGTAGCATGATTGTTTTGCAGGCCTCATTTACGACCAACGCGGCCGCTGAGGATTTTAGCCATTTTCTTTCGAGCCACTCCTTTACTAGCCTCTTTAGGACCGAATCATTGTGATGTGGATTTCCAAGGAAGGGGTCACGAAAATCAAGCACCACCCTGACTCCCATGCGATGAAGATAAGAGCCAACATTAAAATAAAGAAACGGCGAACCAGTCAAAACCACAAAGTCGTATGACTTAACATCGATAGTTTTGAATAAACCCCTAAGCTTAACTCCCCATGCGATACTGGGGTCTACACGAATAGATGTGAAAAATGATACAAATGGATTTGGTAAAACTCTAACATTCGCAATGTCGCGAGCCTCTGCAGTTGTTGTTATTAAGGTTGATTCAATTCCAAAAGTACAAGCATGCTTGTGCCAAAAAGAGGCTCTTCTACTTCCGACTCTGCAATCAGGGAAATGGATATACGAAACAAAGATAATTCTCATCTCACAAACCTTAACAGCAGATAAAAGCCAAAAGAAGCAGCCGACAGCTTAATTAGATAACGAAGAGGTAGAACTTTTAATATGCTCATTTGAAATATGCCCGTTAATTTTAGCAAGAAATATGGAACCATTACAAAGAAAGTGCTGAGGACCGTTGCATACGCTGCTCCTATGCTTCCATAAAAATACACTCCAACAAAGGTAAATAAACCATTAGAAACTGCGCCTATTATTGCTCCATTCCGAACTAGGTCAGCTCTGCCGGCCGCAATTAGTATGGAGGTGAAAGAAACGATGCGGAGAGGAGTCAAGAGTAGATAAGCCGAAAATATAGCTGTACTACTCACATACTTTGCTGAAAAAATTGAGACGATTATTAACTCAGAAAATGCAAAACTGATTGCAGTAAGTGGGAAGATTATTAAGGCGGCTTTCTTTATAGCAACCGTCCAGAGCATGTGGGCCCTACAGACATCTCCCTCACCGAAATAAATAGTAAGGTCCGGAAGAATCACATTCGTAATCGAACTTGAAATGATAGAAACGAATGGCAACTCACGTGCACCATTGATAAAAACTGCAAATTCTTCCGAATTTTGCGTCAGGGCTACTATTACTTTATCTGTCAGTCGGTGTACAAATCCGACAAGTGTGACAAGACCTAATGTAGCAGCACATTTTACTTGTGATATGACTTGCTCGCTGGACGGATAAGTCATTTTACCCTCCAGCCACAATATCAAAATGAAAACCTGTGCAGATAAGGTTAATAGCCCTGATACTGCCTGAGCGGTTAGGATAGAACTTAAATTTTGATTAAAAAAAAAGTTGCAAGCAAGATGAAAAACCCCAGGAGAGAAAAAATAAGACTGCAAATCGCGGCAACCATATGCTTCCCGTAGCCATATAAGCATTGTGAAAAAGAGGCCCCGATTATTGAGGAAAAACAAATGAGCAACATAATTAAATAAGCATTTAGGCTTATGCTGACACCAAGTACTGACCATGAATTGAAAAAACCTGCTAGAAGCATTAATAAAATGAAACTGAAAGCTATCAGAAGAAGGCAGCATAGGTTTGTTACGACAATCCTTTTCGAATCATCTCGATTACTGTCGGAAGAGATCAAGTAAATGGATGACAAAGGGAAGCCAAACGGGAGAATAGTTTTTGCGGTAGTCACCAATAACATGACTTTCCTATAAATCCCAAAAGTAGTGACTGATAATTCACGGGAAAGTATAGCGGCCATGACAATATTGAGCACAGACTCAACGCCCCCTTGGGCAGCAATCACTGCTGTTTTCACTTTGCGTGATTTAAAAATAATGTGCATTTCGGTAAAGTTAATTAAAAGCCTATAACCAAGAAAAGTATCTCAACTATTTTTTTTCAATTTCATCAGCCTAAAGCCAGCCAATCTTTGATACTGTTAATCACAAGATATTTTTGCTCGGTATTAAGTTCCGGATAAATCGGAATGCTGATGCACTCAGTGGCTAGTTTTTCGGCGATCGGGCATGCTTGTGGAGGCAAATCCTGGAAGCATTCCTGTTGGTGCATTGGCACAGGATAATAAATTTCACAGCCGATTTTCTGCTCGACCAAGTGCGCTTTGAGCGCGTCACGGCGACCTTCACCATGGACACGAAGGGTAAACTGATTCCAGATATGCCCGTTATGTTCATAAACAACCGGAAGGGTAATCTTAGGCTCCGCAGGCTGCGCTTTTGTCTCTGGGCAGCAGCAGTCGCTTTCTTTTGCCTGGACAAACCCGTCATGCTTGAGGAATTCCTCGAGATAATAAGCCGCATTAGAACGACGGTTTTCTGTAAACCGTTCGTAATGAGGTAACTTAATGGAAAGCATGGCGGCTTGGATGGGATCTAGGCGGAAGTTTCCCCCGACAAACTTGTGAAAATATTTAGGTTTAGAGCCATGACCTCTCAAAATTTTAGCGAGGTTATACAATTCCTCATCATTGGTTACGAGCATCCCACCGTCACCAAAGCCACCGAGGTTTTTGGAGGGGAAAAAGCTGAAGGTTCCGAAATCGCCAATGCCGCCGACGGGTTTTCCTTTATAAGTTGAACCGATGGCTTGGGCTCCATCCTCAATCACCTTGAGACCGTGCTCATTGGCGAGGTCCATGACGAGGTCCATATCGGCAGATTGGCCGAAGAGGTGAACCGGAATGATTGCCTTGGTTTTGCTGGTAATCTTTTTACGAGCATCCGCTACATCGATATTAAAACAGACGGGGCATGCATCGACAAAAATGGGGGTAGCACCGGTTCGGGAAATACACCCTGCCGTAGCAAAAAACGTAAAGGTAGGGCAAAGGACTTCGTCTCCAGGTCCGATATCTAAGGCCATAAGAGCGAGTAATAGAGCATCTGTACCCGAACTGACCCCAATGCCAAACTTCGCACCTGAGAGCTCAGCGCAGGAAGACTCGAGCTTTTCTACTTCAGGCCCAAGAATAAACCGGCTGGAGTGGATAATTTCACGGAATTTCGCCACGAACTCCTCTTCTAGAGGAAGGTTTTGGGCTGCGAGATCAAGTAGTGGAATGGCCATAGGACTTCTAGGGTGCGATGCTTAATAAAATAAAAGGGTTGGGCAAAATCTTTAAGATTTCAACGTTAGAATTTTCTGAACGATTTTATGGGAGCTGTTGCCGTCACCATACTCCGGTATTTCCTGCCTGCCCGGCTCAAGAGTTGAGACTGCATGGCAAATTGCGTTGAAATCCGCTCCAACTAACTGATTCCAGCCTGATTCGATAGTTTCCACCCATTCCGTTTCATCCCGGAGCGTAATGCAAGGGATCCGGTGGAAATAGGCTTCTTTCTGCATACCACCTGAATCGGTCAACAAGGCCTTGGCTGACTGTGTCAAGGCGACGATATCTAAAAATGACACAGGAGGAAGGATCGTTAAGGGCTCAAGAAGATTCTCTAACCCAAAATTTGTTACCATTTTACGCGTACGTGGATGCAATGGAAGGACGAGCGGTTTTTCTTTTGCGATCTGGACCAAGGCCGTGAATATGGCCTCTAAACGTTCTTTTGAATCTGTGTTCTCTGCGCGATGACAGGTCGCGAGGAAATACTCTCCAGAGGTCAAACCATGATCTTCGAGAATTTTGCCATCAGCTAAAGCACCGAACAGTTTGGCGGCATCATGCATGACATCCCCAACATGAAAAACCCCTGATGTAATCCCTTCAGACCGAAGGTTATGCACAGAGACGTGAGTTGGGCAAAATAAGAATTCGGACAAATGGTCGGTTAGGACGCGGTTGATCTCTTCTGGCATTTGACGATTAAACGAGCGAAGTCCGGCTTCGACGTGACCAATCGGAACTCCCAGCTTAGAGGCCGCGAGAGCCCCCGCCAAAGTCGAGTTTGTGTCACCGTAGAGCAGCATCAAGTCAGGTCGTTTATCAAGCAGAAGGGTTTCAATCTTCTCAAGCATTGAGGCCGTCATTGCTCCGTGGCTACCGCCATGCACATTGAGATTCCAAGCAGGCTTGGGAATCTGCATTTGCTCGAAGAAGATCTCACTCATATTGGCATCGAAGTGCTGCCCAGTATGTATGATGGATTCATGAATGGAGTCCTTATGGACCGAAGCATACTCAACAATAGCTCGGCTTACCATCGCCGCTTTTACGAACTGCGGTCGTGCACCGACAACCGTCATGACATGCAAGGACGCGCTCATTGGGATGGAGCGTTCTCACCCTTAAATTCATCGTAGGATTTATGACCTACGGCAAGCTCTTGAGGCAGCGGGGCATCTTCGTCTAAGTCTAGGCAGCGAAGAGTCCCATCTGCCTGCTCCTGATAACGGTAGCCACTCTCAGGGCAAGTAAAAATACCACTTGCATCAGGCGAGTCCAGACGATGGCCGTGACGGCTCATCCATCCGATTTTTTTCGCGGGATTTCCGACGACCAACGCGTAGTCAGGAAAAGACTTGGTGACCACCGCTCCAGCACCAACGAAAGAATAACGCCCAAGTTCGATACCACAAACGATGGTCGAATTAGCGCCGATAGAAGCTCCTCGTCGAATCAGCGTCGTTTCGTAAAGTGCCTGACGGTTGATTTGTGATCGCGGGTTTGTGACGTTGGTCAACACGCAGGATGGACCGAGAAAAACTTCGTCCTCAACTGTGGTTCCGCCATAGACTGAAATGTTATTCTGTATTTTCACTCGGTTGCCAATCACGGCGCCAGAAGCGATATTGCAGTTTTGCCCGACGGAGCAATTCGCTCCGAGAATCGCGCCCTTCATCACCTGTGAAAAGTGCCAGATCTTTGTTCCCTGTCCTACCGAGGCATCGGGGTGGACAATGGCGGACTTATGGCAAAAAAAATCACTTTTTCCGCCACTCTCAGAGCCGCCTTCCAAGTCGGCTTGGCAAGCACTCAACACGCGTAAAACGTTGAGAGCTTCTTGGCCATCGCTAATTGGGGTTTCGCGGGTATCTACACAGTGTAAAAAGTGTCGGCATTCGTTTTTGAGAGGCTCGGCAGGCTCAAGAGGAACAACTTCAGCCTCCGCTTTAATTGCCGTAGGAACTCGATTTTGCCACTCCACTTTGTGAGGGAAAAGGACCAGTTTGTCAGCGATCGTATCGTCAAAAACGGCCATTTTGTCAGAGCCAACCACAACCAACTTTTGCTCTTTAAACGGATGCAACCAGCTAACAAAAATATGGCCATGCACCCCTGAAGGAAAGGTAAACTGACTCATGGTGACATCTGCAACGCCCTCAGAAAGACTTGCGGCTCCGGTACAGGAGATACTGTCAGGGTATTCATCGAGAAGTCCAAGCATCACTGAGATATCGTGTGGCGCAAAACTCCAGAGGATATTTTCTTCAGTTCGGATTTTCCCCATATTGAGGCGATTGGAATAAAAATAGTTAATCTTTCCGAGCGCACCAGACTGAATGAGTTCTTTGAGTTTGGTCACAGCGGGATGGTATTGAAGAATGTGGCCAACCATCAATATACGGCCCTTTTCCTTCGCGAGAGCAAGAAGCTGCTCCCCTTCATTGACATAGAGGGCCAATGGTTTCTCAACAAACACATCTTTGCCGGCATTCAACGCCTTGGTGACAATCGCGGTATGCGTTTCTGCTGGGGTCGCAATGGCGACGGCTTTAATCTCCGGATTAGCAAGGACGGCATCGAGAGAAGTTTCCCCCTGTGTTCCCGGGAACTTCTCGACGAATTCGTCAATGCGAGCTTGATCAGCATCACAAATCGTATGCAAAGCTTCGATTTCGTAAAAATTGCGGACGAGGTTTTTCCCCCAATAGCCCGCACCAATAACTGCTACCTGTTTCATACGACTCCAAACTTATGCTTTAATGTATTTTGTTGGGCGAGGGGAAATGCAATTTCGAGCATCCACCACTGGGTTTGAAAAGCCCGAGAGGTCGAGACTTTTGTATTCACTGTGATCGGTCGAAACCAAGAGCAGATCATACTCTTCCGAAATCTCTTTGGAGGTCCAGCCGGTAAAGTGCGCATGCTCACGCGTAGGAGGAACCACCGGAACATGAGGGTCGTTATAGTCGACTGTGGCTCCACGCTCGATGAGCTTCTCCATCAAAATAAACGTGGGTGATTCGCGCATGTCATCAACATCTGGCTTGTAGGCCAATCCGAGCACCAAAATTTTGCTGCCCTTGATCGACTTGCAGTCGTCATTGAGCGCTTCAGCAACCTTGGCGATAACAAAGTCAGGCATCGAGGTATTTACCTCGCCAGCTAACTCGATAAATCGAGTCGCGACATCGTACTCACGGGCTTTCCATGTAAGGTAAAATGGGTCAATTGGGATACAGTGACCGCCAAGACCGGGTCCAGGGTAAAAGGCTTTGTAGCCAAAGGGCTTGGTTTTTGCCGCGTTCACAACTTCCCAAATATCGATGTCCATCTTGTCGAAGACAACTTTGAGCTCGTTTACCAAGGCAATATTGACCGAACGATAAATGTTTTCCAATAGCTTGGTTGCTTCCGCTGCATCGGGGCTGCTTACCGGAACCGTCTCAACCACGACCGCGTTGTACAGTTCGCAGGCAATCGCTTGCGCATCGTGACCAAGTCCACCAACCACTTTTGGAATCGTGCCGGTACTGAAGTTCGGATTGCCCGGATCTTCACGCTCTGGCGAGTAGGCCAAAAAGAAGTCTTTAGGGCTCTTGAGTCCACCGGCTTCCAAAATGGGTTGCATGATTTCGCGGGTGGTTCCTGGATAGGTCGTGCTCTCGAGGGTGATTAATTGCCCGGGACGCAAGAACTTAGCAATCGTTTCAGAAGTTGAAACGATGTAGCTGACATCGGGTTCACGATTCTTGGTCAGTGGCGTCGGAACGCAAATGATAATCGCATCGCAAGTGGCGAGCTCTTCAAATTTAACCGTAGAATGGCATTTATCACTGCCACTAAAGTGGGCTAGGTGATCGTCAGGGATATGCTTGATGAAGCTCTTACCCGCCTCGATTGCATCGACCTTACTCTGGTCCAAGTCAAATCCGATAACAGGAAAACCTGCCTTGGCGAACTCAATCGCCAGGGGTAACCCCACATAGCCGAGGCCAATAATTCCAACCACGGCCTCGCGAGCGATGACCTTATCTAATACCTGTTTTGCGATGGGATTTTCCATAATTCTGCTAGCTAAAATACTGCTTTTACTAAAGATGCAAACTCTTAATTCGTTTTGAAATTCGTTGAAAAGTGATTCCTTGCCAATACCATCTAAAGGCTGGCATGCGAAACTACTGGTAAAACAATCTCAAGGCCGGCTTTTACGCATTCCTGAACACTTAAATCCTGGGTCGGGAGATACAAACATGGCGATTCAGGTGGTTCATATGGGTCTGTCACCCCAGTAAAATTAGGGATCTCCCCTGCCCTTACTTTTTCATAAAGTCCCTTGGGATCCCTTGCTTCACAGACCTCCAACGGGGTGGAAACGTACATTTCCAAAAAACGGTCTTTCCCAATAATTTCGCCTGCCGCCTCACGGCTCGCTTTGTAAGGGGAAATAAAGGAGGTGATGACAATAAAGCCTGCGTCGTTAAATAGCTTGGCGATTTCTGCGATTCGCCGAATATTTTCTTCGCGGTCCTCGTGAGAGAAGCCGAGATCTCGGCTTAAGCCATGACGAACATTATCTCCATCAAGGATCATGGCCGCCTTGCCGAGATTGATCAAAGCACGCTCTAACCCTCGGGCGATTGTGCTCTTGCCTGAAGCGCTCAACCCAGTTAGCCAGATGGTGCAGGGCTTTTGGTTCAGCAGAGCATATCGCTCGGGCGGAGTGACCGCACTTTCCTCGTGGCCAATGTTTTTACTTTTGGGACTGGAATCACTCAAGGTGAATTCTCCAAAGGTAAGGTTTACAGAAGGCCAGCTTGGGCCGCTTTGTAATCTTCCTGAGTCATCAATTCCGCCAAACCCTTCATGCGGGTTTGTGGCTCCCAACCGAGAACTTCTTTCGCCTTGCTATAATCACCGATTAAAAGATCGACTTCTGTTGGGCGCAAGAAGCGTTTATCAAATTCAACGTAGGCTTTCCAGTCCATGTCCAGCGACTCGAAAGACGCATCCAAGAAATCGCGAATCGAATGGGTCTCATTCGTGGCCAAGACGTAATCGCCTGGCTCGTCGGCCTGAAGCATGCGCCACATGCCTTCAACGTATTCTTTCGCATATCCCCAATCGCGTTTCGAATCGAGATTCCCGAGAATGAGCTTATCTTGAAGCCCTGCTTTAATCCGCGCCGCAGCCAAACTAATTTTCCGCGTAACAAAGTTTGCACCCCGTCGAGGCGACTCGTGGTTAAACAAAATCCCACTGCAAGCAAACATGCCGTAAGACTCCCGGTAGTTTATGGTCAACCAATGCGAATAAACTTTCGCGCAGGCGTAGGGACTGCGGGGGTAAAATGGGGTCGACTCTTTCTGCGGCACTTCAAGTACCTTGCCAAACATCTCGCTAGAAGAGGCCTGATAAAACCGGACGTCTTTGGTGAGACCCACTTCGCGAATGGCCTCGAGCAAACGAGCGGTTCCGGTTCCCACCACATCAGCGGTATACTCGGGCACATCGAAGCTCACGCGCACATGACTTTGTGCCGCGAGGTTGTACACCTCGTCGGGCTTGATGTTGTAGAGCAGACGGAAAAGCGACGAATTGTCCGTCAGATCTCCATAATGCAGGTAAAAGTTTTCGTTATCGATGTGGTCAATCCGCGAACGGTTCATCGTGCTGGTACGTCGAACCAGTCCGTGAACTTCATATCCCTTTTCGAGAAGAAGATCCGCTAGGTAAGAACCATCTTGGCCGGTTACACCGGTAATAAATGCTTTTTTCATGAGTCGTGGAGGAGATAGCGTTTAACCAACCTTAAAAAAGCGAAAAGAAGCGAAAAAACATTGTTTCTTTGCCGTTAGAAGCACAGCCATAAAATCTAGCTACGAAAGCGTCTCAAACTATGGCTCTTGAAACTTTATCCATCATCATCCCTGCCTACAACGAAGCCCCGACGATTCATGAGATCCTTGATCTCGTGCTTTCAGTCGAACTCACAGGCGGTATTCGCAAAGAATTAATCATTGTGAATGACTATTCGACGGATGGAACGGAAAAAGTTATCGCCGATTACATCGCATCTCATACAGACGTCGACATAAAGACTTTCAATCATCCGGAGAACCGAGGCAAGGGGGCCGCGCTTCACACCGGGATCCAAGAAGCGACCGGAGACTTACTGATCATTCAGGATGCCGACCTCGAGTATGATCCCCGCGAATACAATGACCTGCTCAAGCCGATCCTCGAAGGACATGCGGATGTGGTGTACGGATCGCGCTTCATGGGGTCCAACCCCCACCGCATCCTCTTCTTCTGGCATTCGATCGGAAACAAATTTCTCACCTTCATCTCCAACATGTTCACCAACTTGAACCTAACGGATATGGAGACCTGCTATAAACTATTCAAGGCTGAGCACATCAAGGGTCTCAGCTTGCACGAAAAACGCTTCGGCTTCGAACCCGAAGTAACGGCCAAAATTGCCCGCATCCCAAAAATTCGGATCTATGAAGTCGGCATCAGCTACTACGGACGCACCTTCGAAGAAGGTAAAAAAATCAGCTGGAAGGATGGGGTTCGCGCTCTTGTCTGCATGCTGAAATACGGCCTCTTTCGCCGGTAACAAACGGACATTCAATGGCAGATTATTTTGGGTTTCTGCCAGTCAATGGCAGCGTCCCATTTAGAGTCAATGGCCCTAAATAAACTTAATTTAATCCGACGCCGTAACCAACAGCGACAAACCCACGAATCATTTGGTAGGTTTTGAGGAGGAAATTTTTCTGCTCATCCAAAGGCGCAATGATGACATCGCCATCTGCTAATAACGGGTCATCGCGCTTGCCCCCTTCAACCCGATTTAGATTCACCGGAAAGGTCGAGGTGTTTGAATTCCGTAACACGCGGAGATTACTTTTGTCGGTTAAACGGGAGGTTCCACCCGCAAGGGCAATCGCCTGCTGAAGGGTTAAATCTTTATCGAAAGGAATCACGCCAGGGCGAGACACGTTCCCGTACACCGCGACCTTCGGTTGGGTCGGCAGGTAGAGGATATCTCCGTCCGCGACGAGGATATCACCATCGGTTTTCCGTTCAGCGAAGAGCTGTTCGAGGTCGACTTCGCGAGTGTACTTTTCGCCGTCTTCTTTGGTTTGGGTAATCAGCAGATAAGGCGATGCATCGAGGCTTGGTCCACCGGCAAGTGCGATCAATTCACTGACGTGCACCGCATTAAGAGTTAGGGCAAAGAGGCCTGGGTTTTTGAATTCACCCACGACAGCGACTTTACGGGTCCGGTATTCCGTGACTTCAACCGCGATACGAGGGGACTGGATCAACTGACGATTCTGCAGTTCCTGCTTCAACTTGGCTTGAATCTGTTCCGCGGTTAATCCGCCAACAGAAATAATACCGATTCCCGGCATGGCGATGTTACCCGTCTTTGAAACGCGTAATTTGAAGTCTTCCTCTTCCTCCTGAACTGCCCATTCGTAAATGTAGATGGAGAGGACGTCATCCGAACCGACCACGTAATTACTGGCGCGGTCTTGAAGCAAGATACGGTCGCGATACTGCGCTTTACGCTGCGAATCCTCATCGCTGAACGAATTGCGATACCAGTCACGAGGAGAATCGGTGCGCGCGGGAATACGCACATTCTTTTTATTCGAAGAGGCGCAACCGGATACGATCAAGCCTGCCAATAATAAGAAGGCAACCCGGTAAGCAAAAGTAGAGAGTTTGAACATGAGCGAAAATAAAGCAGGAAGATTCTAAAAATCAACGGTTTAGCCGACCATAGATTCGATTAGATGCATCAAGATGAAGGTTCACCCGAGCTAAAGAAAAAGCCCGGAAAAACCGGGCTTTGGATCATCTCTTGGTTCAAGAGGTTCGACTAGTCATCGATAGCAGCGTCAGTAGCTGCATCGGCTACTTTTTCAACTTTGTCGGCGACTTTTTCTGAAGCGGCCTCGGTTGCTTTGTCAGCTCCGGTGTCGATTGAGAAATCGTCATCACTCTCAGCGACTTCGAAGGTCATGCCAACCCACTCGAGTAGAGCCATTTCAGTGCTGTCACGGCGTTTACCGAGTTTGTAGATACGGGTGTATCCACCGTTACGCTCTTTAAAGTTTGGTGCAATTTCGTCCCAGAGGATCTGCACTGCATCGCGTTGCTTAAGCTTTGAAATCGCACGGCGACGTGCGGCAAGATCACCACGTTTACCGAGGGTGACCATTTTTTCTGCATAGCTACGAGCTGCTTTGGCTTTAGCCAAGGTTGTCTCGATACGACGTTCTTTGATGAGGCTGCAGACCATGGAGGAAAGCATTGATTCGCGATGGGACGAGGTACGTCCCAATTTTACCGTTTTCTTGCGATGACGCATGATAATTCCTTGATTCGTCTATTTACGCGTCCACTGAGGACGTAGGTTTCAGCAGATCTGGGTCAATTGTCATGCCCAAAGAAAGGTTCAGCTGAACCAGTTTATCTTTAATTTCGTTCAACGACTTTTTACCGAAGTTGCGGTATTTCAGCATTTCGCCTTCGGTTTTCTGGCAGAGTTCGCCAACCGTCGTGATGTTTGCGTTGTTCAAGCAGTTTGCCGCACGAACACTGAGTTCGATTTCGTTTACACTGATGTTCAACTTTTTGCGGAGCTCTTCGCGCTCTTGATCGATCTGCTTCTCGCTCTGTTCGAACTCAACGAGGTCTTTGTCGTAGTTGACAAACACGTCGAGGTGATGACGAAGGATTGCGGCAGACATGGTCAAGGCGTCATCAGGAGTAACGCGCCCGTCGGTCCAAATTTCGAGGATGAGTTTGTCGTAATCTGTACGACGCCCTACTCGGGTATTTTCGACAGAGAAGTTAACCCGTTTAACAGGGGAGAAGAGGCAATCGATCGGAATGGTTCCGAGCTCTTGATCTTCTTTCTTGTTCCATTCAGCTGGGGCATACCCACGGCCGATTTTGACTTCGCACTCAGCTTCAAATTTACCGTCCACATCCAAGGTGCAGATGTGATGATCAGGGTTTAGGATCTCGAGCGATCCATCGGTGATGAAATCGCCGGCTGTGACTTCGCCCGCCTTGTCGATCTTGATCGTCATGGTTTTGGGTTCACGGCTGTAGGACTTCAGAACCACTTTTTTGAGGTTGAGAATGATGTCCGTGACATCTTCCACGACGCCAGGAAGGGTACCGTATTCGTGCAATGCACCTTGAATACGGATAGAAGAGATCGCAGCTCCTTCTAATGAAGAAAGGAGAACACGACGAAGCGAGTTCCCGATGGTGCGACCGTATCCAGCTTCAAACGGTTCAGCATAGAATTTAGCATAGTTGTCAGCGATGGAGGATACATCCTCATCCTTAACTACGCGTTTAGGCATTTCAAAACGACCAAGACGAATCGGCATAAATTAACTCCCGTAAAAATTGTAAAAGATGATGAGCCGTGCGTTATACGCGACGGCGTTTCTTAGGACGGCATCCGTTGTGCGGTACCGGAGTTACATCACGAATGATGCTGATCGTGATACCAGCAGACTGGATGGCTCGAATCGCGGATTCACGCCCGGCGCCTGGTCCTTGAACCCGAACTTCGACTTCTTGCATGCCGTGGCTTTGAGCCGAACGAGCAGCATCTTGGGCAACCACTGTAGCAGCGTAAGCGGTGCTTTTACGAGCTCCCTTAAATCCAGCGCGTCCAGCGGTACTCCAAGAAACCACATTACCCTGAAGGTCAGTGATTGAAACGGATGTATTGTTAAAAGTGGATCGGATGTGTGCAACCCCATTGGTAATGTTTTTGGAGCCTTTGATCTTTTTGACCTTAGGCAACTCTTCTTCATCCAATGAAACGCGTTTCTGCTTTCCGTCATCTTCGGCAGGTGCGTCTGCAGCAGCTTCGCCGTCAGCCGCAGGTTTTCCGTCAGCCGCAGGTTTTGCATCGGTCGCTGCTGCTTTTTCAGCTGCAGGTGCTTTTGCGTCAGCCTTTGGAGCTTTTGCGTCAGCCGCAGGAGCTTTTTCAGCCGCAGGAGCTTTTTCAGCCGCAGGAGCTTTTGCTTCAGCCTTGGGTGCTTTTTCAGCAGGAGCAGGTGTTTCTGCGGACTCTTCGTTTTTATCTTCTTCAGCCATGTTAGGTTTCCCTCTCTAATCCGAGAATTTAAATTTTTGTTTTAGCAGCTGAACGGGCATCTTTGCCACGAACTGCGCCGACCGTACGTTTTCCGCCTTTGCGGGTACGAGCGTTGGTTTTGGTCCGCTGACCACGGCAAGGCAATCCACGTTTGTGACGTGTACCGCGATAGCAGTTGATGCTGATCAAGCGACGGATGTTTCCTTGGACTTGGCGACGGAGGTCACCTTCTACTGTGTAGTCGTCCTGAAGAATTTTAGCGATATCACTAATATCGGTATTGCTGAGCGCGTCAGCTTTGGTTGCAGGATCGAGTCCTGCCTTCGCGATAATTTCCAAAGCGAACTTTGGGCCTACGCCGTAAATGTACTGTAGCGAATACTCGAGACGCTTGTTACCTGGAATGTCTACCCCTAAAATGCGTGGCATGCTATATTGCTCCTGTGGCTCTAGCCTATCGGCTATGCTATAAAGTGGTTATTAAAAAGTAAGGTGCGTGAAAGGGATTAGCCCTGACGCTGCTTGTGACGTGGATTTTCGCAGATCACACGTAAAACGCCTTTGCGTTTGATGATCTGGCACTTTGCACACATTCTCCGGATGGATGGCCTTACTTTCATTATATTACCTGTTCTAAAGTTACTAAAATCTAAATTCGTTAAATTACTATTTCCGCTTTCGACATGTCATACGGCGTAAATGATGCATTGATCAACGTCCCGTTGGAGAGTTGATCTGACATCGCTTTATTTGCTCGGGGCAAAAAGGCCGTAAATTCATGGCCATTTGCAAGTTTGCACCGAAAGGCTAGCTCGTCTATTTGATAATCAATGGTCGCTTCAAGTAAAATAGTTTTCTTTTTCAACATTTCTTTGGAACTCTTCGAAAATGGGTATAATTTGATGCATTCGCATCATGGTGCATTTTCGGGTAGAGTCAAAATTTCTGCCTTACCAGGCATAACTGCAATGGTATGTTCGACGTGAACCGACGGCAAACGGTCGCGTGTTACCACGGTCCAGCCGTCGGACAAGGTCTGAACATCATCCTTGCCCAAGTTAAGCATAGGCTCGATGGCTAAGGTCATTCCAGTTTTCAAACGAGGCTTGGTACCAGGACGACCGTAATTTGGAATCTGGGGCTCCTCATGCATACTGCGTCCAACACCGTGTCCAACGAATTGGCGCACGAGGCCGAAACCAGCTTTTTTGGCCGCAGCCTCAACCGCATGGCTCACGTCTCCAAGGAATCCACCATCAACAGCTTGGTCTATTGCATCTTGAAGGGCCTGATTCGAAACCTCAACGAGACGAATGACTTCAGGATCGGTAACCCCGACCATGACTGTCGTTGCGTTGTCGCCAACGAAACCATTGTAGTGAACCCCGACGTCGATGCTTACGATGTCTCCGAGTTGGATCAATCGGTCTCCTGGTACGCCGTGCACGACTTCTTCGTTGACGGAGATGCAGGTATAACCGGGGTAAGGAGGCGTCTTGCCTGGGCCTTTGTAACCGATGAAGGCACTACGGGCTCCGGCTTTCTCAATAAGTTCTTTTCCGTAAAGATCGAGTTCCTGCGTGGAGGTGCCTGGGGTTGCGTTGCGTGCAAGCTCCAGTTTGATCTTCGCCGCTACGCCACCTGCTTCACGCATGCATTGTAGCTCTTCGTCGTTCTTGATGATAATCCTGCCCATGACAATATCCTATACGATAAGCAAAATAACAGGATGCGAAGGCAAACGGAACGAGACGAAATCAAACACGCAGGTAGTGGAAATGCAGATGGTGGTTAAAATAGAATCCCCTAACGGGAATCCATTCTAACGACCGCGCATCTTCCCTTTGCGAAGGAAACCGTCGTAGTTGCGGTTCAACAGGTGGGTTTCGATCTGACGCATGGTATCCAAAAGAACACCAACGATAATCAAAAGACTGGTTCCACCGAAGAAGTTTGCGATGATGAAAGGGATGCCAAATTTTGCCGTAAGCAAAATAGGGAACAACGCGAGGACGGTAAGACCGATCGAACCAGCGAGCGTGATGCGAGTCATGGTACGATCCATGAACTCGGCGGTTGGCTTACCGGGACGAATGCCTGGGACGTATCCCCCACTCTTCTTCAAGTCATCTGCGACCTGAATTGGATTAAACTGAGTCGCTACCCAGAAGTAGGAGAAGAACATGATCATTGCGGTGTACAAAAGAATGTAGAAGATACCGGCCTGAGACGGATCGAACATATTTTGCAGGGTACTTACCCAAGGAGCCGAACTCCCAGTGAAGGCTAAAAAGATGGATGGGAAGGTCATAATCGCCTGAGCGAAAATGAGGGGCATAACACCCGAGTAGTTGACGCGAAGCGGCATGTACTGGGTTCCGCCACCGTACTGCTGGCGACCCACTTGACGTTTAGCGTATTGAACCGTGATCCGGCGTTGCCCCATCGTCAGCATAATACAGGCTGCGGTAACGAGGAAGAACAAGACCAGCAAGGCGGCCAAGTGGAAGACGGAGAAGGTTGCACTTTGTCCGAAGAACATGCCTTTACCAACCGCAATAGCACTTGGGAGTTGGGCGATAATACCCAAGGTGATGATGATGGATACACCATTACCGATACCACGATCGGTGATTTGATCGCCTAACCAGACGAGAAGCATCGCGCCAGCGGTCAACGTGAGTACCGCAATGAACACAAACATGAAGCCTGGGTTAACCACGATATCGACGCCTGCTGGAAGCTGGAAGCGTTCAGAGTGCTGGAAGGCGCTGACCATGAACCAACCTTGGACGACACAGATGAAGAGCGTGAGGTATTTGGTATACTGGCTAATTTTAGCCTGGCCTGCTTCGCCTTCACGCTTGAGACGCTCGAGAGAGGGAACAACCGCAGACATCAATTGGATAATGATCGACGCACTGATATAAGGCATAATTCCGAGGGAACCTACACCGAACTGTTCGAGAGCACCCCCTGTGAACAAGGAGAACATATCGAGTAACTGGCCGGCAGCGCCGCCCACATTACCCAAAGCCTGCTTCAGGACCGCCAGGTCAACCCCGGGAGCCGGGATCCACGCGAGGAGGCGGCAGACAAGGATGATTCCAAACGTAAAAATAATCCGAGAGCGGAGCTCAGGAATTTTAAAACTGTTAATAAAGGCGGAAAAGAACGACATGGATGGTTCTCGCTAGTGAAGCAGTGAAACTCAAAAACGCGCGAACGCGTTAAAAGTAAATGAAAGAGGAGAGTGAGAAGTGGTTAATTACTTAACGACTTCGCAGGTTCCTCCGGCTTTTTCGATCTTTTCAATGGCAGATTTGCTGAAAGCGTGTGCTTTCACGTTCAACTTTACGTTGATGTCACCCGTTCCGAGAACCTTGATCAAGGTTCCTTTTGGGCCATTGGCAAGTCCGGCTTTGAAGATCGCATCGGTGTCAACATCTGAACCATCTTCGAAAACATTCAAAGAAGAGAGGTTAACCCCATGATATGCAACCCGAGTGTAGTTGTTGAAACCACGACGTGGAACACTGGTTACAAAACGGTTTTGTCCACCTTCGAAGGTCGGTTTGTGTTTGTGACCCGTACGAGCCATCTGACCTTTGTGACCTTTACCGGAGGTTTTACCCTTACCGGAACGCATGCCACGACCAACCCGCTTGCGGCGACGACTGCTACCTTCGGTAGCTTTTAATTCATGAAGGTTCATATCAAATTCCTTTAGTTTGCTTTCGCGATTGCAACTACAGTTATCCCGAATACGGGAAGTCCACATTCGAGGGAGCGTCTAAGCTCCCAACCGAATTACATGCGGCGTAGTGTCATCACTTCTTCGTAGGAACGAAGCTTGTCCAGCGCGTTGAACGTCGCTTTGGTTACGTTAATGTGGTTGTTACTTCCGAGTGACTTCGCAAGGACGTCGTGGACGCCAGCAAGTTCGAGCACAGCGCGAACCGCGCCACCAGCAATTACGCCGGTACCTTCGGAGGCAGGCTTAAGAAGTACTTCACCGCCACAAAACTCGCCAGATACCTGGTGAGGTAGCGTTGGACCTTTAAGGTTCACGAGGCGCATGTTGCGACGCGCCATGTCACTTCCTTTGCGGATCGCATCAGCGACTTCATTGGCTTTGCCGTTTGCATATCCGACACGACCTTTACGGTCTCCGGCTACAACAAGGGCTGAAAAACTGAAACGGCGTCCACCTTTTACTACTTTAGAGCAGCGTTTGATGGAGACAATACGTTCTTCGACATCGCTATCTTCGCGATCGCGTTTATTTCTGTCCATGGATGGCATAATAATTCCTAAACTTTCAGGCCTTCTTCGCGAGCTGCTGCAGCTAGCGCGGCGATCTTACCCTTAAAGGCAAATCCGCCTCGGTCAAATACCGCTTGTTCGATTCCCTTATCTTTCGCAATAACCGCGATCGCTTTGCCAAGTTCTTTGGCTGTTTCGAGATTGGGAGATTTTCCAGTACCGTAAGTGGAGGTACTGGCAAGGGTCACTTCGGCGGCATCGTCGATCAACTGCACCGTGATATGCTTGATCGATTTGAATACTGCGAGGCGAGGACGATCGGCTGTACCACTGATCTTTTTGCGGATCCGGCGGTGCCGACGGCGACGAAATTCTGCTTTGGTCTTGAGCTTGCTCATGATTATACTGCCTTACCGACTTTACGACGAACGTGCTCACCTTTGTAACGTACCCCTTTGCCTTTGTAGGGCTCAGCTGGGTAGTATGAACGGATTTGAGCAGCCGCTTGGCCGACTTTTTGTTTATCAATTCCCGTGATCTTAATGTCCACGTTCTTTTCGATTTCAATCTTAACCCCTTCTGGAGGAGTGTAGTGGATTGGATGCGAGTAACCGAGGGCGAGGACAATTTCTTGGCCTTTCATCTCTGCGCGGAATCCAACCCCTTGAAGTTCGAGTTCTTTGGTGTAGCCGGATGAGACACCAACGATCATGTTTGCGATCAATGCTCGGGCGGTCCCGTGCATGGCGCGCATGACTTTGGTTTCCAGATTGCGACTCACTGATACGCCACCGTCTTCGATAACAATATCGATGCCAGCAGGAAGTGCCCAGTCGAGTTGGCCTTTGGCACCCTTTACGAGGACGTCAGAGCCTTTTTTCTCAACGGTTACACCGTCAGTGATTGAAATAGTTTTATTACCGATACGTGACATGATGTCCTCGTCTCTACATCTAAATTAATGGTTACCAGATCTCGCAGAGAATTTCTCCGCCGATACCTTGCTTACGTGCTGCTTTGTCCGTCATTACACCTTGAGAGGTACTAATGATCGCGACACCGATTCCGCCGAGTACGCGTGGGATCGTATCCGAATCACAATACTGGCGAAGGCCAGGCTTGCTGATCCGGCGAAGTCCACGAATAACGGGGACGAGATCTACATCATACTTGAGGTGAACTCGGATAGACTGAGAAGGAACTGCGCCCTCGCTCACGGCATCGCGGATATACCCTTCCTCTTTCAAAATACGAGCAAGCTCGTTTTTCATTTTGGAATGCGGAATCTCAGCAGACTTATGTCCAGCTGCACACGCATTACGGAGGCGGGTTAAAAAATCAGAAATCGGATCGTTCGTCATGATAGTTCTCGATTACCAGCTTGCTTTGATCACACCAGGGATCTTGCCTTGAGAGGCAAGTTCACGGAAGCAGATCCGGCAAAGTTGAAATTTACTAATGTACGCGCGTGGTCGTCCGCAGTTGCGGCAACGGTTGTACGAGCGGACACCAAATTTAGGTTTCCGCTGTGATTTTACAATAAGTGAAGTCTTAGCCACTGTGTAGTCCTTTCCCGCTGCCTAGTTAGCGAACGGCATGCCCAGTTCCTTCAAGAGGTCGTAGGCTTCCTTGTTGGTGTTGGCGGTGGTGACAATGCAAATGTCCATACCTTGGATCTTGCTGACTTTGTCAGGATTGATCTCAGGAAAAATCGTTTGGTCTTCAAGACCCAACGCGTAGTTCCCACGGCCATCGAATGATTTACCGTTCACACCGCGAAAGTCGCGGATTCGAGGCAATACGATGTGAATTAAACGCTCAAGAAATTCCCACATCCGGTCGCCACGCAGGGTGACTTTCGTTCCGATGGTCATTTCTTCACGCAGTTTGAAGTTCGAAATACTTAGACGTGCCTTGGTCATCACTGGACGTTGTCCTGTGATGAGAGCAATGTTTTCAGCAATCTCGTTCAATGCATCTTTATCACGGTCAGTCGTGGTGCTGATGGAAGAATTGATAACAATTTTTTCCAGCTGAGGAATTTGAAACACATTTGTGTATTCGTGTTTCTCTGTCAGCGCCTTAGCGACTTCGTTTTGATACTGTTCTTTTAAATTTGCACCCATGATGAGTTCCTAATACGAGCCGAAGCTGCCTAGTTGATACCTAGTTGGTAACTAGTTAATGACCTTAAGGTTCGAGAGGTGAATCGGCGCTTCGCGCTCGACAATGCTACCTTCAGGAATATCTTGGGTCGGTTTCTGATGTTTCTTCATCAGGTTTAATCCTTCCACCAACGCGCGCTGGCGGTCACGGGTAATCGCTTGGACTTTCCCGCTTTTTCCTTTCTGGGAACCAGCGATCACTTCGACCATGTCCCCAGCTTTAACGTGTAATTTGCTCATGTTAGAGTACCTCCGGCGCCAATGAAACCAACTTCATGAAGTTTTTTTCGCGCAGCTCACGTGCAACAGGTCCGAAGATCCGGGTACCACGTGGGTTGTTGTTCTCGTCAATAATGACCACAGAGTTGGAGTCAAAACGCAGAACGCTTCCGTCCTGGCGCTTAATAGCTGATTTGGTGCGAACGATCACCGCCGAGACGACTTCGCCCTTTTTTACCATACCCTGAGGTTGTGCCTCTTTGATGCTCACTTTAATGACATCACCAACGTGGGCGTACTGTTTGCGCTGACCGAGTACACGGATACAAAGAACTTCTTTTGCACCGGAATTGTCAGCGACGTTTAAACGGGATTCTTGCCGAATCATGATGGACCTCTATCTAAAAAATAAAACGTTTCAACTTAGTCGCGATGAGAAATAACTTTTACCAAGGTCCAGCATTTTGTTTTGCTGATTGGCTTGGTCTCGCGAATCTCAACCGTGTCTCCGAGTTGCGCCACTTCATCTTGATCGTGAGCGTGGAACTTGGTGGAACGACGGATTTCTTTGCCGTATAACTTGTGACGGATGCGGCGTTCAACTTCGATGACAATGGTCTTGTTCATCTTGGTGCTTACAACGCGGCCGACCCGGGTTTTACGTACATGTTTTGCTTCGGTACTCATTATTCAGCCTCCTGAGGCTCAGTTTTTGCTGGGGCAGGGGTCGAAGAACCTGCGGCTTTCGCCTCAAGGCGACGTTGAGACATGATCGTGTTGGCACGAGCAATGTCGCGGCGCAATGATTTCACGCGGTCTGGCTTTTCGAGTTGTCCGAGAGACTGCTGTAAACGCAGGTTAAACAATTCTTTATTTGTGTCGTCGTAGAACTGAACTAGTTCTTCGTCGGTCATTTGACGTACATCTATCGCTTTCATGACTTAGCGCTCCACAATGCGGGTTTTCACCGGCAATTTAGCTGCAGCAAGACGTAAGGCCTGCTTGGCTGTGTTAGTTGGTACCCCGGCTACTTCGAAAAGCATGGTGCCAGGTTTGATTTTGCTCATCCAATGATCAACATTACCTTTTCCTTTACCCATCCGTGTTTCAAGAGGCTTCTTGGTCACTGGGGTGTGAGGAAAGATACGGATCCAGACTTTGCCTTTACGTTTCATGTGGCGATTAATCGCAACACGACAGGCTTCGATCTGAACACTTGTAATCCGACCACGTGAGATACTCTGTAAACCGATTTCTCCAAAGGAGACTTTGTTTCCAGAAGTCGCGATGCCGCGGATACGACCCTTTTGCTGTTTACGGAACTTAACCCGCTTTGGCATTAAAGGCATTATCGGCCTCCTTCTTCTTTTCTTCTTCTTTGCAGACCCAAACTTTGACGCCGATGATCCCGTAGGTCGTCAACGCTTCAGCGAATCCATAATCGATATTTGCACGAAGGGTGTGAAGCGGGACCATGCCCTGCTTGTATCCTTCAGTACGAGAAAGTTCTGCGCCACCGAGACGTCCACTGGATTGCACTTTAATTCCAAGTGCGCCTAGTTCCATTGCCATCTGTACCGCACGCTTCATGGCGCGACGGAAAGATACGCGACGAACCATTTGCATGGCGATGTTTTCAGCCACGAGCTGCGCATCGGTATCCGCTTGTTTTACTTCGCGAATTTCGACGTAAATTTCTTTATCGGTGAGTTTACCAATATCTTCGCGGAGTTTTTCAATGTCAGCACCACGTTTACCGATAACAATCCCAGGCCGAGCCGTGTAGATGGTTACCCGTGCACGATTTGCATAGCGCTCGATGATTACCTCAGGCACGGATGCATCACGCAGACGGTCTTTGACCATCTTGCGAATACGCAAATCCTCATGCAGGAGATTTCCAAAATCTTTTTTGTCGGCGTACCAACGCGAGCGCCAATCTTTATTGACGGTAACGCGTAGTCCGATCGGATTTACTTTCTGTCCCATTCGTATTCCTTCGAATTTAAATTATGCTTGTTCGGCGGTTTCATCCACACCGTCACTCAAGACGATGCGAACATGACAGGTACGTTTAGCAATTGGCTTAAACATACCGCGAGCACCATACCAACCACGACGCATCGTGGGGCCTTCTTCAATAACCGCGAGCTTCACAAACAGATCATCAACATCTGCTTCATGGTTATGCTCTGCATTCGCAATTGCGGAACGCAAGGTTTTCCCGATCAGGGTAGCAGCTTTACGCTCACTAAACGTCGTGATGTTTACTGCTTCTTCGACCGGACAGCCCTGAATACGACGCGCAAGATCGCGCATCTTTTTCGAAGACATCCGCTGGTATTTATTTACTGCCTGAACTTCCATGTTAAATTTCCTTCCGACTCACGCGGTCTGCTGTTCTGAGAGTAAACCCTTTTTTGAGGCTGAGAATTTCGGCAATCACGTGATCCGACTTAACGGACATCGCTCTGATCGCACCGATCACTTCCCCATTCCGGGTTACATCAAACTTCATTGCTTTTGTCAGTCCTAGTTCCGCTCCACCGTTGAGGGCGACGAGATTTAAATCCTCATCCACATTGGTGATTCCTAATTCCGCCAGCGACGTAGCTGGTGGAGGAGGAGCTTTATCTATATACGGTGCGGGCGTTGTCGACGAGTTTCTCGCCTGCGTAGCTCCTAAAGTCTGACCTGAGGCATTGCTACCGTCTGGATCGCTTTGGTTTCTACTTCCACTCAATTCCAATTTTCTCTGAATCTCTCGATCCAATGGATTTGCAGTGGCGGCCTGACCGTTGTACTGAGCAACTTCTACAATTACGTGTTCTTCTAGATCCTTAGTTAATTGTTCAAAATTCTGGTTTAAGGTGCGCATCTGTTGAATCAGAGCACCAATAAAAACGAGGGTTACAAGCCAACCCGCGACCATCCATTTAGTAGACATCGTTGCCTCTGTGAAAGATAGTCCTCAGGTAGAGTTGAGGTTGGGTGGAGGTGGGGTGGAGGTGGTTACAAAACGCGAGGTTATTTCAGAGAAACGGTGCGGTCCGTGGTCAAACCGTGGCGACGGAATCCACGAGTAATCGCAAATTCACCAAGTTTGTGGCCTACCATGTTCTCAGAAACGAAGACGTTGACGAATTCTTTGCCGTTGTGAACAGCAAAGGTATGTCCGACAAATTCAGGAAGCACCATCGAGCGACGTGACCAGGTTTTGATCGCTGTCTTCTTCTTGGCCAGGTCCATCGCCTCAATTTTCTTGAGGAGCTTAGGGTCGCAAAACGGCCCTTTTTTGATTGATCTTGCCATGATTACTTCTGATTTCTGCGTTTAACAATATATTTCGAGGAGGCTTTACGACGGCTACGCGTCTTCTTGCCTTTGGCCAGCTGGCCCCAAGGAGATACCGGATGGCTACCGCCAGAGGTACGTCCTTCACCACCACCCATCGGGTGATCTACCGGGTTCATCGCAACACCACGGACGGTCGGACGACGACCCTTCCAGCGAGCACGGCCGGCTTTACCCAAGTTTTGAGATCCGTGATCACTGTTTCCAACCCGACCAATGGTGGCCTGGCATCGAACATTGATTTTACGAATTTCGCCGGAGGGAAATTTGATGGTCGCAAATTCTCCGTCGCGAGACTGAAGAATTGCGCCTGTTCCTGCACTGCGAACGATCGTCGCACCGCGGCCTGGAACCAATTCAATATTGTGAATGGTTGTACCGAGGGGGATTTTACCAACTGGCAACGCGTTGCCGAGTTCTGGCTCAGCATCTGGTCCAGAACGAACCCGATCGCCAACTTTCAATCCATGAGGAGCAATAATGTAGGCTTTTTCACCATTGAGGTAATGGAGCAAAGCAATATTCGCGGTGCGATTTGGATCATACTCGATCGAAGCAACTTTGGCTTCGAACTTGTGCTGAACCCGTTTGAAATCAATCACACGATAGCGCTTCTTGTGGCCTCCACCGCGGTGACGAACCGTGATCCGTCCCGCAGAGTTGCGGCCCGAACAACGCTTCTTCGCTTTCAAAAGCGAGCGCTGAGGCTTGTTGCCTTGCGAAAGCTCCTGAAAGTCACTGAGCACAGTAAAGCGCTCTGAAGGAGTAACTGGTTTGTGTTTATTAAGTCCCATATCTCAAATCCCTGAGCCTACAATTAAGTAAGGTCGATAGTACTGTCTTTATGTAATGTAACGATGGCGCGCTTCCAGTTTGCTGTCTTGCCATAGTTAACTTTGCGCTCGCGCTTTTTCTTCCCGGTACGATTCATCGTGTTCACCTTATCCACTTTGACATCGAACATGGATTCAACCGCGTTCTTAATGTCCAATTTTGTGGCTTTGGTGTGCACTTTGAAAAAGTACTTGTTGAGGGTGTCCGTCTGAGACGCACCTTTTTCCGTCAACAAAAGTCGTTGGATGACCTGATACTTATTCACTTCAAAAACTCCAAAAATTCTTTAAAAATTGATTAACTGCCCAAACGCTGTTCCAGCGCTTCCATGGCATCCTTCTGAATCAAGACCTGGTCGTAACGAAGCAACTGGTATGTATTCACATCAGTGGCTTTTGCTAGCTCGAGACGCGGAAGATTCCGTGTAGAGAGCTCAAGGTTGGCATCAGAAGAGGCGGAGATAAATAGCACGGTCCGATCAAAGTCAAGGTTTTTGCAGAGATTTGCAATTTCTTTTGTCTTTGGTGTGGAAACGCTAAATCCATCGAGAATGGTTACCTTTTCAGCGTTCACTTTTTCAGTGAATGCGCGCTTAAATGCGAGGCGTGCAGCCTTCTTGGGCATCTTGCGGGTATAGTCACGAGGCTTTGGTCCGAAAACGATACCACCACCACGCCAGATTGGCGATTGGCGGAAACCAGTACGTGCACGACCGGTGCCTTTCTGCTTCCAGAGCTTGCGATTTGAGCCAGCTACGTCTGCTTTGTGCTTGGTGCTTGCACTACCTTGGCGCTGATTGCCGAGATATATTTTAACCGCTTCTTGCATTGCTCCGAGACCTTTTTCGGTCTCAAGCAATTCGTCTTTGACGTCGTATGAACCAGAGGCACTGCCACTGGCACTTTTTACGGGGATGCTAGCCATGATTATTCAGCTCCTTCATCAGAGGTTACTTCTTCAGCAGGTGCCGCTTTAGTTGGCAAAGCTGGGGCAGGCTTTTTGCAGGCGTGACGAACGGTTACATAACCGCCGTTTGGGCCTGGCACAGCGCCACGAATTAAAATTGCGTTATCATCTGCCAAAACAGAAACAACTTTTAGGTTCTGGGTCGTGAAGATCCGGTTACCCATGTGACCTGGCATTTTACGTCCCTTGGCTACACGAGCTGGGGAAACGCACTGACCGATCGAACCACCACGACGATGCATGTGACCACCGTGAGTTTTACGACCACCACGGAAATTATAGCGCTTTACAACCCCTTGAAAGCCACGGCCTTTGCTGCGAGCAGTAACATCAACCCACATGTCCGCTGCGAATACATCACCAGCGCCAAGGGTTTGTCCTGCAGACAACTCTTCACCTTCGGAAGCACGAAACTCACGCACAACACGCTTAGGCTCTGAACCTGCTTTTTTGAAGTGCCCTAACATTGGAGCTGGGACGCGATGCTCTTTTTGCGAGTCAAAACCGACTTGGACAGCGCTGTAGCCATCTTTTTCTTCGGTCTTGCACTGCAAAACGGTGCATGGGCCAACCTCAATCACCGTTACCGGGATCATGGTTGTGCCATCTTCTGAATAGACCGATGTCATACCGACCTTTTTACCAATTAAACCATTCATCTAAATTTGCCCCTAAGGAAATTTTTCGTTATCGATCTAAGACACAGAGGTCTTACACCTTAATTTGGATATCAACCCCTGCAGGTAGATTGAGCTTCTTCAGCTCATCAACCGTTTTTGCGGTTGGCTCAATGATGTCCAGCAGGCGTTTGTGCGTGCGGATCTCAAATTGCTCCATGGATTTTTTGTTTACGTGTGGGCTCCGGTTTACCGTGTAACGCTCAATGCGCGTCGGCAATGGAATTGGGCCGGCAACTTGCGCGCCTGTCCGTTTCGCGGTTTCCACGATATCGCGCGATGACTGGTCTAAAACCCGGTGATCGTACGCTTTCAGTTTAATTCTTATTTTATGTTGGCTCATAATAAAATTCCTCAATGGTTGAGGATTGAAAATTGAAGTTTCTCAGGAACAATCGCAAAAAGCGCTGGCTCCATCGTATAGTTCGCTCTCCCCTTGGAAAGTGAACGCATTGCGGTGGAATACCCGAAAAGCTCGGCGAGTGGTACCTCCGCTTTAACGATTTGCAAGGCTCCATTTGCATTCATTTGATTTATTTTACCGCGTCGGGTATTTAGGTCACTAATGATCTCCCCCATATGTTCCTCAGGAGTACTCACTTCTAGCAACATGATGGGTTCTAAAAGGGCTGCACCCGCAACATGTGCTCCTTCTCGGAATGCCATGAGGGTGGCACTGCGACAAGCAACATCAGATGGTTCGTCCTTATCAAATTCTACGCGCTGAACGGTAATTTTGAGGTCCGTCATCGGATAACTGCCCAAAACGCCCGTAGCAATCGCATCTTTCACACCTTCTTCGACTTCTTCACGGAGGTCATCAGGAAGGTCCAGCTTGTTGGGCGTGATGGCGATTTCGGTCCCTGTGCCACGTGCGAGAGGCTCCAGCTTGAGCTCAACCCGTGCAAAGGTTAATTTGCCAGCGATTTCACGCTCAAAGGTGTGGGTACCGGTTGCCGTCTTCTGAATCGTTTCACGGTAGGCCACCGTGGGATTACCCGCGTTGGCCTTAACCTTGAATTCACGCAGCATACGGTCTTTCAAAATTTCGAGATGGAGCTCCCCCATTCCACTGATGATGGTCTGCCCGGTCTCTTCATTGATCGCGACTTTGAACGTGGGGTCTTCGTCAGAGAGTATATCAAGCACCTTGGCGAGTTCTTCGCGATCGCTTTGACTCTTGGGCTCAACCGCCATACTAATCACCGGATCCGGAAATTCGATACTGGCCAAGAAAACAGGTTTTTGATCCGTGCAAACCGTATCTCCAGTCCGAACCTCTTTGAATCCGACGACCCCGCCAATTTCGCCTGCAGCAAGCTCATCAACGTCTTCTTGGTGATTGGCATGGAGGCGAAGCAAACGAGCTACGCGCTCTTTGCGACCGGTCCTTGGGTTAAAAATAGCCATCCCCTTCTTGAGACAACCGGAATAGACGCGGACAAAAATGAGTTTGCCAAAAAATGGGTCATTGGCAACCTTGAAAGCCAGAGCGGATAGATTGGCTGAGGCACTGGTAGGCATCTCAACATCCTCGCCTGTTTTCACATGCTTACCAACTGCATTTGGAACATCGATCGGCGAAGGTAGAAAGTCGACTACCGCATCAATCAGAAGCTGCACGCCCTTATTTTTAAGCGCTGAGCCACACAAGACAGGGACAAACGTTCCCGCGATGACGCCATTTCGAATCGCGTCTTTCAACAAGTCAGGGCTGAGGTTTGGATCCTCCATGTAGGCTTCGAGAATGGCCTCATCGAGTTCTGACAGAGCATCAATCATTGCCCCACGAGCCGCCTCGGCTGGTTCAGCAAAATCATCGGGAACGGGTGCCTCTTTAGGATCAGCGCCCTCTTCATCGGAGAACATCCAGGCCTTCATCGACACGAGGTCAATCACGCCTTTAAAATCTTCTTCCAAACCGATGGGTAAATGAACTGCAACCGCGGGAATCGACAAACGGGTGCGAATGTCCTCGATGACACGCTCCGTGTCGGCACCTTTGCGATCAATCTTGTTGATAAACGCGATGCAGGGGACGTTGTAACGAAGAGCTTGGCGCCAAACCGTTTCAGATTGGGGCTGAACCCCGGCCACGCCACAAAAAACACCGACCGCGCCATCAAGCACGCGCAGAGAACGCTCTACCTCGACGGTGAAGTCAACATGCCCCGGGGTGTCGATGATATTGATTTGGTGATCGTTCCAATGACAGGTAGTCGCGGCACTGGTGATCGTAATCCCCCGCTCCTTCTCCTGCTCCATCCAATCCATGGTGGCGGTCCCGTGATGGACTTCGCCAATTTTGTGAACTTTACCGGTGTAGAAAAGGATGCGTTCGGTGGTCGTTGTTTTGCCCGCGTCGATGTGGGCCATAATTCCGATGTTGCGAATCAGCGACAACCGTCCGTCGTCAGCGCTTGAGGAAGCACCCGAACTACGTTTGGATTTTTTGGATTTCTCCATGCTGTTGGCCATATGGGACGGAAGGATTCGATAATGCAATCCAGAATGTTAAGCGACGAATGATATAGTTAGACGCGTAATGATGTAGTTAGACGCGTAATGATCTAAACATCAGTAGATGAAAAAGGTGGTAGCACCTGTTGAAGCAGGTGGTACCACCGATTGACAATCGCGAGACTGAGAAGCCTTCGCGGATTACCGAGCTGGTAGATAAAGAAGACTACCAACGATAGTGTGCGAATGCTTTGTTCGCCTGTGCCATCTTGTGGGTGTCGTCCCGCTTTTTGATGGCAGAACCGGTGTTATTGTAGGCATCAAGCAACTCGTTAGAAAGAGCTCGCGCCATGGACTGACCTTTGCGATTGCGCGCATTATTGATCAACCAACGCATTCCGAGAGCTTTTCCGCGGCCTTCTTTAACTTCGATTGGCACTTGGTAAGTTGCACCACCAACACGACGAGACTTCAGCTCGAGCTGTGGGCGGACATTTTCGATCGCTTTCTCGAAAACCTCAACGGGGTTCTCTTTGGTTTTTTCAGCAACAACTTCGAGGGCCGAGTACATAATGCGCTCAGCAGTGGATTTTTTACCACGCTCCATGATGAGGTTGATGAAACGACCAAGCGTTTCATTCTTGTAAATGGTATCGACCGGTGCAGGTCGCTTTTCAGCTCTGTGACGACGTGACATGTTTAGGAATCTTTCTTGGGCCGTTTGGCACCATATTTTGAGCGACCTTGCTTACGACCATCTACTCCGAGACAATCCAGCGCGCCACGAACGACGTGATAACGAACACCGGGCAAATCTTTTACCCGACCACCACGCACGAGCACCATACTGTGCTCTTGCAGGTTGTGTCCTTCACCACCGATGTAGGCGGTAACCTCTTCACCATTGGTCAAACGTACACGGGCCACTTTACGTAGCGCCGAGTTCGGCTTCTTCGGTGTCATTGTCTTCACTTGAATACAAACACCACGACGCTGAGGGCATCCCTGCAGCGACGGCGCTTTACTTTTACGACGTTTCGGTGAGCGGCCTTTGCGCACCAGTTGATTAATAGTTGGCATGATCTACTTCTTTTCTAAAATTCTCTGACGGATGAATCCGTCAGGGAGGGTTTTCTAAGCGGGTCTTTTGTCTAAAGGCAACGGGTTTTTTTAGACTTCAGACGATTTTTTTTCCTCGAGGAGGTCTTCGTGGATCTCTTCGGCGGTAATTGGCTCCGCATTGAACTTCAAACGGATGCTGCGATACATCTCAAAACCGGTACCAGCAGGAATCAAATGACCCATGATAACGTTTTCTTTGAAACCGCGTAGGAGGTCGACTTTTCCGAGCGAAGCGGCATCGGTCAATACGCGTGTCGTATCTTGGAAAGACGCGGCAGAGATGAAACTTTCGGTTTCAAGCGCTGCTTTGGTGATTCCCAAAAGAACTGGACTTGCGTCCGCAGGACGACGTCCCTCTGCGATTGCTTTTGCATTTTGCTCAGCGAAGACCAACCGATCGACTTGCTCACTCCATAAGAAGTTCGTGTCGCCAGGCTCGTTGATTTTCACTTTCCGAAGCATTTGGCGAACAATCAACTCGATGTGCTTGTCGTTGATTTCTACACCCTGCAGGCGGTAAACCGCTTGCACTTCGTTGACCAAGTATTCTTGAAGATCCTGAGGACCACAGACTTCGAGCAGCTCTTGCGGAGGGACGGATCCCTCTGTTAGCTCTTGGCCTTTGATCACGAGGTCACCGGTATGCACCATCAAGTGCTTACCCATGGCGACAAGATGATCTTCCTCGTCTCCGGTCTCCGTGTTGCGAACGACAATTTTCCGTTTGCCACGTGAGGTTCCAGACATGATTTCCACTTCACCGTCGATTTTGGCGATTTCCGCCGCATCCTTCGGTTTCCGTGCTTCGAACAACTCAGCAACACGAGGTAGACCCCCGGTGATGTCTTTCGTCATCGCAACTTTACGTGGCGTTTTCGCAAGCATGGTACCGGCAGAAATTTCCTGACCGAGCTTCACGTTCACGTGGGCTCCAGCAGGGATCGCGTAGTAGTTGAGCGTCTCTTTGGTCTTGGGATCCACGATGATGACCTGCGGGTGCAAGTCCTCTTTGTGCTCCATAATGATCAGTTCTTCGTTACCAGATGCATCATCGATGTCCTTACGAACCGTAACTCCTTCGATGAAGTCATGAAACTTAATCACACCGGTTTGGTCAGAGATGATCGGCACATTGTGCGCGTCCCATTTGACAAACTTCTGGCCCTTTTTAACTTTCGCACCGTCATCGACGGAGATCATCGCACCGATCATCATGTTATGACGCTCGAGCTCTTTTCCATTTTTGTCGTAGACTTCGACCACACCCGTTTTGCTCAACACGACATTGAGACCTTCTTCGTTTTTAACCGTACGAAGATCTTTGTAGCGAACAATACCGGAATTAGAGGCTTGAATTTCGTTCTGAGTCACCGAGCTGGTTGCGATTCCACCTACGTGGAACGTACGCATGGTCAACTGGGTACCTGGCTCACCAATGGATTGTGCCGCGATAATCCCGACCGACTCACCGTAACTTACGGTTCCTCCGACACCTGGATTAAGACCGTAGCATTTCGCGCAAACACCCGTGAGGGTTTCGCAGGTCAAAACCGAACGAATCCGAATGGATTCCAATCCTGCTTTTTCCATTTTGCGGGCTGCGGGCAAGGTGATGTACTGCCCAGAGGCAACGATCACTTCGCTGGTCAACGGATCTTCCACATCGTCCAAAGCGGTACGGCCAACGATCCGCGTGCTCAATGGCACGAGCTCGTTGTTGCCCTCTTTGATCGAGCGAGTAATAATTCCATTCAAGGTACCGCAATCTTGTTCAGAGATAATAATATCGTGAGCAACATCGACGAGCTTCCGTGTGAGGTAACCCGAGTCGGCCGTTTTCAACGCGGTATCCGCAAGTCCTTTACGCGCACCGTGCGTACTAATAAAGTACTCGAGTACGGAGAGACCTTCACGGAAGTTCGCAAGAATCGGACGCTCGATAATTTCACCGGACGGCTTAGCCATCAAACCACGCATACCCGCCAACTGACGAATCTGCTGACGCGATCCACGAGCACCGGAGTCAACCATCATAAAGACAGGATTGATAAACTCACTACCAAGGTTGTGGTCCAAGGTCTGGAACATCACGTTAGACGTGAGGTCTGTCGCATGGGTCCACACGTCGATGATCCGATTGTACCGTTCCCGGTCAACGATCATCCCTTTGCGGTACTGCTTCTCAATCTCGTCGATTTCAGCTTGCGCCTCATCTACGATGGTTTTCTTTTCTTCAGGAATGATCATGTCGCAGATACCTGCGCTTACGCCACCGCGTGTCGCATGCTCAAAACCAAGCTCTTTCAAGCGGTCGAGAACCTGCACGGTTTCGTTGTGACCAGTCACCTTGTAGCAAAGCGTAATCAATGACTCGAGCTGCTTCTTCGGAACCGTTTCATTCCAGAATCCAACCTCAGGAGGCCAAACTTCATTGAAGAAGACACGGCCAACCGTCGTCGTGATCCACGATTTATCGTCGACCCCCTGTGCGGTCCCTTGCTTGTAGTCAGGGTTTTTAAATTTGATCCGGCTGTGGATGTTCAACGCACCTTCGTCGAAGGCAGTGTGAACTTCCTGTGCGTCGCAAAGAATCGGGAGATGCACATCTTCAGCACCTGTAGCCGTCCGTTGCGCGATACGGTCGCGCTGAGCCAAGGTGGTAATATAGTACATACCCAAGGCAATATCCTGAGTAGGCGTCGTGATCGGCTTACCGCTCGAAGGCGAGAAGATGTTGTTACTCGCAAGCATAAGCAAGCGAGATTCCAACTGCGCTTCAACCGAGAGAGGCACGTGCACCGCCATTTGGTCACCGTCGAAGTCCGCATTGTACGCCGCACATACGAGTGGGTGTACCCGGATTGCTTCGCCTTCGATCAATTTAGGCTCGAAAGACTGAATCGATAATCTGTGAAGGGTTGGCGCACGGTTCAACATCACGGTATGACCGCGGGTGACTTCCTCGAGAATGTCCCACACTTCGTCTGCTTCACGCTCGATGAGCTTTTTCGCAGAACGAACCGTGTGAACGATTCCGAGTTCTTTCAAACGACGAATAATGAATGGCTCAAAGAGAACCAAGGCCATCTTTTTCGGCAATCCGCATTGGTGAATCTTGAGATCCGGTCCGACCACGATCACAGAACGGCCTGAGTAATCGACCCGTTTTCCGAGCAAGTTTTGACGGAAGCGACCTTGCTTCCCCTTCAACATATCGGAAAGCGATTTCAGCGGACGGTTACCCGCGCCCGTGACAGCACGGCCATGACGACCGTTGTCGAGCAAGGCATCGACTGCCTCTTGCAACATCCGCTTCTCATTCCGAATAATAACATCCGGGGTTTTAAGCGAAAGCAGGTTCTTCAAACGGTTGTTCCGGTTGATGACCCGACGATACAAGTCATTCAAATCCGAGGTCGCAAAGCGTCCACCTTCGAGTGGCACCAACGGACGCAAGTCCGGTGGAATCACGGGAAGAACGTTCAAGATCATCCACTCGGGACGGGTTCCAGCATCCAAAAATGCCTGAACCGTTTTCATCCGCTTGGTGAGCTTGGTACGAATCTGCTTGGAACGGGTGTTCTCCATGTCATCGATGATGTTCTCGAGTTCTTCCTCGAGATCGATCGTAGAGAATAATTCCTGAATCCCTTCGGCACCCATTTTCGCGATAAAGCCATCATCCCCATACTGCTCTTGCATCTCACGATACTCGAGCTCGTTAAGGAGCTGCTTTTTCTTCAACGGAGTTTCCGCTGAATCAATCACGATATAATCTTCGTAATACAATACACGCTCGAGCTCACGGGTGGTGATATCAATCACCAATCCCATACGACTTGGGGTGCATTTGAAGAACCAAATGTGCGATACAGGAACCGCGAGATCGATGTGTCCCATGCGCTCGCGACGAACGCGAGACACCGTGACTTCAACCCCACAACGGTCGCAAATGACGCCCTTGTGTTTGATGCGCTTGTACTTTCCGCAGGCACATTCCCAGTCCTTGGTAGGTCCGAAAATACGCTCACAGAAAAGGCCACCCTTTTCCGGTTTGAAGGTACGGTAATTGATTGTCTCAGGGTTTTTGACTTCCCCATGACTCCAGGAGCGAATGGTTTCTGGTGCGGCGATGCTGATGCTTGCGCAATCAAAACCGCGCTCGTTCAGTCCACCTAATAGTTGGTTTGCTTGTTCCATGCTTATTCTCCCAGATTAAAGTTTAGCCGCGTCGTCGCGCTTTTTGACTTCGATGTTGAGTCCAAGACTCATGAGCTCCTTCATCAATACGTTGAAGGATTCGGGACGTCCCGCCTCCAGCACATTTGTGCCTTTGACGATGCTTTCATAGATGCGAGTACGGCCTTGGAGGTCATCACTTTTCACCGTGAGAACTTCCTGTAGCGTGTACGCCGCGCCGTAGGCTTCGAGAGCCCAGACTTCCATTTCCCCGAAACGCTGTCCGCCGTACTGGGCTTTACCACCCAAAGGCTGCTGCGTAACGAGCGAGTAAGGACCCACCGCACGAGCGTGAATTTTGTCCGTGACCAAGTGATGGAGCTTGAGCATGTAAATCATGCCGACAACCACTTCTTGGTCGAACATTTCACCGGTACGGCCGTCGTAGAGACGCGTTTTACCGTGACCAGGAAGTCCGGCCTCAACCATGAGGCTCCAGATTTTATCTTCGCTGATACGATCAAACACAGGGGTAGAAGCATGCATGCCAAGAATGCTGCAAGCCCAACCCAAGTGTGTCTCAAGAACCTGTCCTACGTTCATCCGTGAAGGTACCCCGAGTGGGTTCAGGATGATTTCGACTGGATCGCCATTCGGCAAGAAGGGCATGTCTTCCTCTGGAACAATACGGGCAATAACCCCTTTGTTTCCGTGACGACCCGCCATCTTATCACCAACCGAAAGCTTCTTCTTGCTGGCAATGTAGACTTTCACTTCTTTGACCACTCCGGCTTCAATTTCTTCGCCGCTTTCAAGCTTGGACATACTCCGCCCATGCTCGTCTTCTAGCTCTTTAAATTTACCGTTGAAGTCACCGATGATGCCCTGAATCTTAATCTGAATCGGGCTTGGATCGATCTGTACGAATTCGTGATGCGCCGCGAGCTTGCGAAGCAAGGTCTTGGTGATTTTACGGTTCGCAGGGATGATCGTTTCACCAGATTCTTTGTTGGTGACATCGAGAGGAATCTTTTCACCCAAGAGGATGTTCGAAAGCGCTTCGGTCAAATCTTCCGTCAACTGACGTTTCTTATCGCGATAGTCTTCGTCCACCTGCTTGGCTTGGCGACGTTTTTCGCCAGGGGTCATTTTGCTTTTCGCAACCGGACTCCGAGTAGAAATCTTCACATCCATGACGATCCCTGTGGTACCCGAAGGAACCGTCAGAGAGGTGTCACGAACATCTGCCGCTTTCTCACCAAAGATGGCGCGAAGCAGACGTTCTTCTGGCGCAAGTTCAGTTTCACTTTTCGGGGTAATTTTACCCACGAGAATGTCACCTGGCTTCACTTCAGAACCGACCCGAATCACCCCGTCATGACCGAGGTTGCGCAAAGCTTCCTCACCCACATTTGGAATATCCCGAGTAATCTCTTCTGGACCCAACTTGGTGTCACGCGCTTCGCAGCTGAAATCTTCGATATGGATCGAGGTGTAAACATCCTCTTTCACCATTTTCTGAGAGATGATGATGGCATCCTCAAAGTTGTAACCACACCATGGCATGAACGCCACGAGTACGTTACGACCGAGGGCCAAATCGCCTTCATCCGTTCCCATTCCATCCGCAAGGACATCGCCCTTTTTGATGCGCTGGCCCTTTTCAACAATCGGTTTCTGATTGTTGCAGGTACCTGCGTTGGAACGCATAAATTTACGAAGAACATATTCCTGGTACATGTCCGCTGGCGTTTTCTTCGTCGGGATTTCACCGTCGCGAGAAACAATGATTTTATTGGCTGAAACGTAAGCGACTTTGCCGCTTTCTTTAGACAACACCATCACACCAGAGTCACGTGCCACCCGCTCTTCTACCCCGGTCGCCACATAGGGGCGCTCGGTGATCAAGAGGGGGACAGCTTGACGTTGCATGTTCGATCCCATGAGCGCCCGGTTGGCGTCATCGTTCTCGAGGAACGGAATCAAACTCGCAGCCACCGAAACCATTTGTTTCGGCGATACGTCCATGTAGTGAACTTCTTTCTTTTTCACTTCGAGGAAGTCACCACGGTACCGCACAGAAACCACATCGCGCATAAATGTGCCGTCGTCTTTGAGCAGTGCATTTGCCTGAGCAATCACGTAGTTTTCTTCTTCATCCGCAGTCAAGTAATCGACGCTGTCGGCCACCTTGCCGTTTTCAACTTTACGATATGGCGACTCGATAAATCCATATGAATTGACCCGAGCATAAGAACTCAAGGAGGAGATCAAACCAATGTTTGGACCCTCGGGTGTTTCAATCGGACAAATACGGCCATAATGCGAAGAGTGTACGTCGCGTACTTCGAAACCAGCACGTTCACGGCTCAATCCACCTGGTCCAAGCGCAGAGAGACGACGCTTGTGCGTCAACTCACTCAAGGGGTTGGTTTGATCCATAAACTGAGACAACTGACTACGACCAAAGAAGTCTTTCACCACGGCAGAAAGTGCCTTGGGATTAACCAATTTTTGTGGGGTCAGTTTCTCTACGGTTGTATCGAGAATGGTCATGCGCTCACGAACCAAACGCTCGGTACGGGAAAGCCCGACACGAACCTGTGCTTCGAGAAGCTCACCCACGGTACGAACCCGGCGTGATCCCAAGTGGTCAATATCATCAACCGAGCCATTACCGATTTTCAAATTAACCAAGTAACGAATCGCTTCAACAAAATCCTCAGGTTGGAGGACGCGAGTGTCTTTCGACTTCTTCATGCCCAACTTCTGTTGGATTTTGTACCGTCCCACGCGTCCGAGATCGTAACGCTTGGGGTCGAACAACAGACGCTTGAGCATCTGACGTGCGTTGGAAACTGTCGGTGGGTCACCTGGACGCAATTTGGTGTAAATCTCTTTGAGCGCGTCTTCTTCGGACGTACACACATCTTTCAAGAGAGATTTCAGGAAGATACCACCGTCCCAAGATACATCAATGAAATCGATGCTTGAGTTACCGGCACTGCGAATCTCTTCAACCATGTCCACCGTGAGCGCGTCGTAGCGACGGGCGATAATGGTCTGTGAATCGGCGTCAACAATATCGTCCTTGAGGACTTTGTCGATGAGCTTGTCCTCTTTCGGCTTGCGCGCGAGAGAGAGCTTTCCGAACTCGTAGTACATCTTGAGGATGTCTTCGTCGGTCCCGAATCCGAGGGCGCGAAGCAGAGTGGTTCCCAAAAACTTCCGGCGACGGCGTTTGCGGTCGAGGAAGATGTAAACCAAATCAGCGGTATCAAACTGGGCTTCGATCCAAGACCCGCGGTCAGGAATGACGCGGAAGGAAAAGAGATCGGTTCCGTTGGCGTGAACCGTCTTCTCGAAACAAATACCGGGTGAACGGTGAAGCTGCGATACGATAACCCGCTCAGCTCCGTTTACCACGAAACTACCTTGCTCGGTCATCAAAGGCATCTCACCCATGAAAATCTTTTCTTCACGAACTTCTTCTGCTTCTTGCAGGCGGAAGGTGACGTGAAAAGGTGCTGCGAAGGTTGTGCCATCATGCAGGCATTCAACAATCGACTGTTTTGGCTCGCCCATTTCATACTTCACAAAGTCCAAGGTCGCTTGACCGTCGTAACTTTCGATGGGGAACACTTCTTTGAAAACGGCCTGGAGCCCGTAATTTTTGCGCTTATTTGGCGCGAGATCTGTCTGAAGAAATTCTACGAAAGAATTCTTCTGAACCTCAATGAGGTCAGGAGGTGCAATCACTTCCTTCAGTTTACCGTAGTTAATCCGTTCTGCCATATTATCCTCGCCTTGCTGGGTTTGTCTTACCTTGCTTGGTTATCGAGCGCCTGCCTTCTTCAAGGGCACTTGCTTATCTATTGGTTACCGTCTAATCCGCCGGTGGTCAGTTTGATTCCATGTTTCAGGTGCATCAAGTGAACACAGCAATGCGCCTGCGGGACCCTGCGTTTTCAACGCAGTCTCACAGACCATCACTCGCTTCGGTTTTAGGTTATCCATCCTGTGGTTATTCAACCATATCGTTCGGTGCTTTGGGTGCATCGAGTACCCATATTTCGAAAAAGTGAGATCACAATGACCTCCTTCATCCTATCTGAAAATGCCCACGTATTTAGGTTAAACTCGTGAGACACCATTAGACAGTTAAACCCCGCCACCGTTTGCCAAAGACAAACAGTAGGCAGGGTTGCTATCAGCTGCGTCGAATTACTTAACTTCGACGGATCCGCCAGCAGCTTCCAATTTCTCTTTGGCCGCTTCTGCGTCTTCTTTAGAAACACCTTCGAGAACTGGCGCTGGTGCGCTGTCTGCGATGCCTTTTGCTTCTTTGAGGCCCAAGCTCGTGAGAGCGCGAAGCTCTTTAATCACTTGGATCTTCTTGTCGCCAGCAGCTGTCAAGATGACATCAAACTCTGTTTGCTCTTCAGCAGCTTCGCCACCGCCACCTGCAGCAGGTGCAGCCATCATCATGCCGCCGCCAGCAGCCGCTTTGACATCAAAAGTATCTTCGAATGCGGTTTTGAGTTCAGAGATTTCCAAAAGGCTCATGCCTTTGAGAAGTTCGATGATCTCACCGATTTTGCCGTCGTAGGTTTTCTTTGCAGCTGGTGCTGCTTCTTCAGTCGTTGTTTCTTCGGACATTTGAATGCTCCTAATTACTATTTTAAATTTACAATGTATAATGAGTTTGGATGAGGATTAGCCCTCGTCCTTGAGTTTGTCTTCCAAGGCAGCAATAAGGCCACCGAGTTCGCCCATGGAGTTGTTCAACAAGTTTGCAATGTTTTGCGCAGGGGCAAGGAAACATCCCAAAAGCTGGCTAAGCAATTCTTCACGGCTTGGTAAGTCAGCGAGTACTTTGATGTCGTCAGCTGAAACGAAAGCCCCTTCCAGGGATCCCATCTTAACTGCGGCGACTTCATTGTCTTTGACGAAGTTTTTGAGTGCTTTCGCAACAGCTCCAACATCACCGTTCCCGTAGATCATTCCCGTGGCACCAGTGAGGTGCTCGGCCATATCATCTTCAAGTCCGTTTTCGCGGGCAACGAGCCGGTACATCCGGTTCTTTACCATTTTGACTTTCGCATCGTGTTTGCGCATTTCAGTACGAAGCGCCTCACTCTGCGACATTTTAATTCTGCTGAAATCCGCGAAAAGTACGAATACCGAATCGTCGGTCGAGTCTTTCAACTCATTCAACATGCTTTCTTTTTCTGGTCGCATGATACTCTCCGTTAAGCTGTCGCGCTTTCGCGTACGTTGATTTCAATGCCAACACCCATGGTGGATGAAACAGTGAAGCGTTTAATGTAAACACCCTTCACTGTCGCTGGCTTAGCCCGTTTGACTGAGTCGATAACGAACTCGCAGTTTTCAATCAACTTCGGAATGTCAAAGCTGAGTTTACCGAATGGAACCGCAACGTTGCCGTGCTTATCCATTTTGTACTCAACTCGTCCCGCTTTGAATTGCTGAACTGCGGTTGCCGTATCTTCCGTCACCGTTCCTGTACGAGGATTCGGCATCAAGCCACGTGGCCCGAGGAATTTACCCAATTTACGAACTTCTTTCATCGCTTCCGTGGTGGCAATCGCAACGTCAAATCCGGACCAACCGCCCTGGATCTTTTCGACAAGATCATCCATGCCCACTTCATCAGCACCAGCCGCTCTCGCCGCGTCTGCTGCGTCGCCTGTAGCAAAAACCGCAACCTTGATGTCTTTACCTGTGCCGTGAGGCAAGGATACAGAACCACGAACCATTTGGTCCGATTTGGTTGGATTCACACCAAGACGAAATGCGATTTCAGCTGTTTCATCAAATTTCGTGAAAGAGTTATCTTTCAAAAATTTGACCGCTTCTTCGAGTTCGTATTTGCGGTTGAAGTCGACTTTCTCGACGACTTCACGATATTTTTTTCCGTGTCGTGCCATTACCAATCAACCTCAATTCCCATGCTGCGAGCTGTGCCCGCGATCATCTTAACAGCTTGATCCATATCGAATGCGTTCAGGTCATCCTTCTTCACTTCGACAATTTCTTCTAGCTGTGCTCGAGATACACGCGCAACCTTATCACGATTCGGGACACCAGAGCCTTTTGCAATACCAGCTGCTTTCTTAAGCAATGTGGCTGCAGGCGGACTCTTGAGTACGAAGGTGAACGATTTATCTTGGTAAACGGTAATGACTACAGGAATCACCAATCCGTTCTTGTCCTGTGTAGCCGCATTATACGCCTTGCAGAACTCCATGATATTCACCCCGTGCTGACCCAATGCGGGACCTACGGGTGGCGCGGGATTGGCCTGGCCTGCAGGGATCTGCAGCCGGATATACCCGTCAATTTTTTTCGCCATGTTTAAAAACCTTATTTATAAAAAGGGTTAAGATACTTTTTCGACCTGCCAGTATTCCAATTCGACAGGAGTGTCGCGTCCAAAGATGGACACCGTCACTTTGAGCTTACCACGTTCTGGGTCGATCTCATCGATCACCCCATTGAAGTTCTGGAACGGACCATCATTAATCCGAATCGTTTCCCCAGAATCAAAGTCGATTTTCGGGATCACTTGATCCTGTTTCTCTTCGATCTGGTTCAGAATCAGGTCCACTTCCTTCTGAGGTAATGGGATCGGTTGATCCCGCTCACCGCCAACAAAGCCAATGACCCCAGGGGTATTGAGCACAAAGTGCCACGCTTTCTCGTTCAGGTTGTTTGCGTCATCGTACATGCACATCTCGACCAAGACATAGCCCGGAAAAAATTTCCGATTGAGTTCACGTTTTGTTCCGCCTTTTACTTCAGAAACTTTTTCTGAAGGCACAAGAACCTGCTGGATGTATTCCTCAACTTCTTCGAGGGGCATCCGTGCAGCCATGTTTTTGCAGACCTTGTTCTCCTGCCCGGATAGAGCATGAAGCACAAACCACTGTGATTTATAAGCCAATGTATTGATCTCCTGTCGGCAAAACCGACTTCGATGTGGACTGAAACAGGAAGCAGATAATTTTAGCTTCCAGTCAGCAGTCCGACAAGATTCCGCAGCGGCACGTCGCAAATGATGCCAACAAAAATGCCGACAATAAACATAGCGATGATGACGATGATACTGTGACGACGTAGCTCGGGCCATGTGGGCCAAGTACAACGTTTTAGCTCAACGATAACTTCGTTGATGAAACCTTTAAAATTCGAAAATGCTGACATGTTTCAGTGTACTCCAGTTGCGACTTCTTTTCGTTATTTCAGATACTGCGGTCATGAGACTGAGACCAACTTACGAATCCATTCGGATGAATAAGTTGGCACGCCAGGAGGGAATCGAACCCCCAACCTTCGGTTTTGGAGACCGACGCTCTGCCAGTTGAGCTACTGGCGTACCTGAAATAGTGAAAAACGTCTATCTACCAAGACCCTGTACCTGCCCGAAGACATATACAGGAAAGCCACTCTGTTTCTCCCTTTGCGTTGAAAGTCAAACTTTACAACACAAGGAGCAACTTAAGCGGCTAAGCTTGGAGATGGATAATTAAGCGGTAGGCTTATCGGCTACGATTTCAGTGACACGACCCGCACCAACGGTACGTCCGCCTTCGCGAATCGCGAAACGCATGAATTGCTCCATTGCGATCGGAGTGATGAGATCAACACCAATGGTGACATTGTCACCAGGCATAACCATCTCAACACCTTCTTCGAGCGTGATGTCGCCAGTTACGTCCGTGGTACGGAAGTAGTACTGAGGGCGGTACCCTTTGAAGAATGGAGTGTGACGTCCACCTTCTTCTTTCGAAAGAACGTATACTTCAGCCTTGAAGCTTGTGTGCGGGTTGATGGTTCCCGGTACAGCGAGAACTTGTCCACGCTCTACTTCTTCTTTTTTCGTTCCACGGAGGAGGCAACCAACGTTGTCGCCAGCTTCGCCACGATCAAGAATCTTACGGAACATCTCAACACCCGTAATGGTGGTCTTCGCAGTGTCTTTGATGCCGATAATTTCGACTTCGTCACCGGTTTTGATCACACCACGCTCAATACGACCCGTTACAACCGTTCCACGTCCTTCAATTGAGAACACGTCCTCAATCGGCATTAGGAAAGGCTGGTCCACGTCGCGCTCTGGCTCAGGGATGAATGAATCAAGTGCATCCATCAACTCTTGGATGCACGCTGCACCAGGAGCGTCTCCGTCTGGCGCTTCAATCGCACCCAACGCAGAACCGCGGATTACTGGCGTGTCATCGCCTTGAAAATCGTATTTGCTCAAAAGCTCACGAACTTCGAGCTCGACCAAGTCGAGAAGCTCTTCGTCGTCAACGAGGTCGCATTTGTTGAGGAATACAACGATTGTTGGTACACCGACCTGACGTGCGAGCAAGATGTGCTCACGAGTCTGAGGCATAGGTCCATCAACCGCGCTTACCACGAGAATAGCACCGTCCATTTGCGCAGCACCGGTGATCATGTTTTTCACATAATCCGCGTGACCTGGGCAATCAACGTGTGCGTAGTGGCGTCCATCAGACTCGTACTCAACGTGGGAAGTAGAAATCGTGATGATTTTAGTTGCGTCACGACGGCCTTGCGACTCGTCTGCTTTTGCTACGTTATCATATGCAACGTAGGTACCCAATCCCTTCATGGATTGAACTTTAGTGATTGCAGCCGTCAACGTGGTTTTACCGTGGTCTACGTGACCGATGGTTCCAACGTTTACGTGCGGCTTTGTCCGTTCGAATGTTTCTTTAGCCATTTTAACTTCGTGTTGTTATAAGTTTGTTAAACACTACTATCATTACAATCAGCACGGGGAATTCGGATCGGGAAAAATGGAGCCCTCGGCCAGAGTTGAACTGGCGACCCCTTCCTTACCAAGGAAGTGCTCTACCACTGAGCTACGAGGGCGTTTTCCCAAACCTTTAACCTTTATGATGCGAGTTACCACATCCCAGTTATCGGCCATCCAGCATCCTATATGCTGCTCCCACGCAGATAGTGACACGCGGGACGGGACTCGATAGTCCACGAAAGGCAGAAGTCAACGGTTAATCGAATAAAAAAATCATGTTTTTCACATTTCTTCTCTTTTTAGATTTATTTCCGATCATGGAAAATAAACCGGTGAGATAAAACCAGTGATCTTTCCCCTTTACTCCTCAGAAGAAAGCTCTTCTGTGGTAGATTCGAGCTCGAGCATCGCCTGCTTACTTAAGCCGTGTGATACCTGCAAACCAAAGCGATGTCGTAAAAACTGCTCAACAGAAATCCATTCGCCATGCTGCCGAACCCGCTTCGTCCACGAACAAAGCGTGATCGTCTGGTCTTCAGCATACTGAGGAAGCTGCTGCCCCCCAGTAATTTTATCCCCCTCCAGGGCTGCAATCCGATTCTGCTGACTTGCAATGAGATGCTCTTGAGACCGCAAGGTAACGGCCTGAGAGGCTAAATCAGCTAAATCCTCAAGTAATCGAACCTGATCACCGCTCAAGATACGCGGCTTGGTGTCCAGAATGCACAGGGCCCCTACCGGTTCATGCCCACGGGCGTAAACAGGGACGCCAGCAAAAAACACCGCATCAACCGGCGAACTAGCCAACCCTAAGCGCCACTCTTCCTGAGCAGATCCCCCAGAATCAGCAACTTCTCGCGCATCGTTCACCACCAGTAAGCGATTCTGCTGTACCACCAAATCGCAAAAACTTTGATTCCGTAAAACAGAGAAGTGGGATTCCAGGCCGGCTCGAGCCTTGAACCAGGTCATCTTCTCTTCGACAAATCCAACAACAGAGATTGGCACCTCAAACAGACGCACTGCAAGGTCAACCAACCGGTTATATTCGTACTCCGGTTGGGTATATAAAATATCGCAATCCCGTAACGCGGTTAACCGCGCACGCTCAGATTGCTCCGACAGATGACCATTGGAGGCCAGCTGTCCTAAGCGAGTTGACTTCATCCTTTTTGAGAACTCCTAACTTTTCCATGTATCCTAAAGTACCGCACAGACAAGGACTTGCAAATGTGAATCCCAACTTTCCAGACGAATTCCATCAAACACCTTAACGATGGTCTTCAATGCACAATGCATCCTAAAACGCAGAATATGTCATAAAGAATCAACCTTTAATGCGGTAAAAACGCCGGTATTCCGTGGGTGGCATCCCTCTGAGCCGGTAAAAATTCCGGTTAAAATGCGAGAGATTTCCATATCCAGCGTCAAAAGCGATCTCGGTCACGCTCTTCTCAGTCTCGATCAATAAAACGCAGGCCCGTCCGATCCGGAGATGATTCAGGTAGACCGTTAACGTTTTTCCAGTGCTTCGCTTGATGAAGCGATTAAAGGTTGAAAGAGACATATGATGATCACGAGCCACTTGCTCAAGACGCAAGGGCTCTTGCAGGCGATCCTGAAGATATTGATGCACCTGGTCAAAACGCTGTTTATCGGCATCTTGATGCTGCGGCGCGAAGCCCTCGGAAGCCAAAGGACGAGACGACGCTTCTTCGGCCAACGTGTGCAAGATGCCAAATAGAGAAAGCAAGCGCGGCAGGCCAGCCATGCGAGGAAGCGCTCGGATCTGACCCCGAAGCCGCTCCGACGCATCAAGTTGCAAACCGCGCCCAGCCCGAGCCAAGAACTGGCGTATCGGATAACACTCAGGCAAACGCGCTTCCGAATCACCAAACAGCTCCGGCAAAAACTGGACCACCACCGCCGACTGACGATCCTGAGAGTCCAAATGTCCGACCGGGTCAGATTCCCATGTATGTGGCAGCGACGCTCCAAGTAAAACAAGCTCGCCTGCCTTGTATTCTTCAATCGAATCGCCGACATAACGCTTCCCCCGCCCATTCTGAATCAAGGTCAGCTCAAACTCTGGGTGATAATGCCAATGAAAGGGGAAATCGGTAGCAACATTCTCAAAACACTGAAACGATGCATCCTGCCCAAGTAAAACTTTCTCATGCGCTGCCTTCATAAATACAATTTAGCCATCTGAAAGACGAATAAACAGATTTAAATGACGATATCGTATTAGGTTTTGCAAAAACCGTAGGAGCCAATCGATTAAAAATGCTTCAACATAGTGTTATCCTGTAAAAAAGGACATATCCCATTTAAGGGGACAGACACTAATTATGCCCAAGCCTCCCGATAGGCCCAGGGCTTCATGCAACAAAGGACGAACATCATGGTGAAACCAAACGTAGAAAACTACACAGGATATAAAGGCCTCCCACCCATAAATGACCTCATGCCGCTGAAAACCGCATTAGAAGCTGGCCTTACGGTTGCCGAAGCGGTGGAGCGAATGAAGTACGGGCATTACGCCCTCGGTCGCTTGCATCAGATTTTCACCAGCCGGATCACGGCTGAGCCGGTCTACGAACTAAAGATGGCTTACTCGATGCACGCCTACCTTTGCATTGAACACACAGGCAGCTTCGCAGCGCGGGTGCGCGAAATGCGCGAACCACCCTACGGCCTAGACAAAGCACCTCACGCTGGACTCAAACTTCTGTTCGACGAGATCCAAAATGCGCCGAATACGGAAGCCCTCGTCTGCGGTCTCTATAAAAAAGTAATTCCTGCCCTGCTTCAATCCATCCAGCAGCAGCTATCTGAAACCAACAAGCTGTTCGAACATCCGACCTTTCGCGTCCTGCGACATGCCATGATCGAGATTGAGGAGATTGCCGTCTACGGTGAAAAAGCAGTGGCGTGCCTAATCGAAGACGAAAGCGCTCTAGCTGACTGGGAGGCCCTTTTGGATCAAGCGCTCGCAAGCGCAGGTGGGATGGACGGCACCGCTGAAAAATCAGACAGCCTGCCCGAAGCACATTTCTCCAAGACCGAATACGTCTACGACGGGGTACCACAGCGGGATGAGCGCTTTAAAGATCTTTACAACATGGGGGTCAACGCGGAGGCCTTTCTCCACGATCCCGATCAGCCCGCAGTGCCTAAAACCTTAATGATGTACTACAAGCGGATGCGCGAGATCGACGTCCCAGAAATGATGGCCTCGATCATCGCGGAGACGCCCGGCAAACCATACGAATACTATCGCGACATGGGCCGGCAACTGTGGGACGAAGCTCGGCACGCGATGATGGGCGAACTCGGCTTTCTCTATGCCGGGGTCGACTGGCAAGAAATCTCGCTGAACCACACGTGGTCACTTACCCTCAACACGATGCTCAAACCGCTCGAACGCCACGCGGTTCTCTTTTTCATCGAACAAGGCCTCATGCCGAAAAAGACCGGCAAGCAGGCAGAGTGGGAGTACGCGGTTGCAGCCGCGACCCCGATTGCGATGAAGATGCAAGACTACGACTGGGCGGATGAAATCCTTCACGCGCGTGTTGGCCGTGACTGGCTGGTTTCGGAAATTGGCTCCCAAAAAGAAGCCATGGCATTCGGCGACAAGTGCTGGGCCGCAAGTTACCAAGATCTAAATAAGTGGAAAGAAGACGGCCTCACCGAGCACAAAAATTGGTGGCCGAAAGCCTATCTCGCCGCCTGCGAAACCTGGGGCATGGAGCCAGACGAATCTGTCCTCGCGTTTGACACGAACTACCTCGAAACGCGAGCCGACCTCAAAGACGTCAGCACAGGAAGCGACGCATGAGCTGGACCGGCTACCGCGAATTCATCCTGCACCGTAAGCAAACCGAGACCGAGGATGTCACCTCCTTTTACCTCCGCCCCAAGGATCCGACCGAGGACAGCTTGCCCGCCTACCAACCCGGACAGCACCTTAGTTTCAAATTCGAAATCCCGGGGCAGGAGAAACCGGTGTTTCGATTCTATACGCTCTCGGAATCCTACCGGCCGGAGCATTACCGCATCTCGGTCAAACGCGAACCCGACGGCCTCGCCTCGGTGTATCTCCATGATCAGCTACAGGTCGGGGACAGTCTGCAGGTCAAAGCGCCGAAAGGAAATTTCCACCTCGATCCCGCAGCGACGTCTCCGGTCATTTTCATCGCAGGTGGGATTGGAATCACCCCGCTTTTTGCCATGCTAGAAGCCGCCCACCAGGCAGGCGATCCACGCGAATGCTGGTTCTTCAACGGCATTCGGGATCGAGCCCACTTTCCGTTTCAGGCAGCGATCCACGAGATCGCCGACAGCACCGCACTCCAGCTGGAGACGACGGTGTGTATCAGCCACGAGGAAGGATGCGACGTAACGGAACTCGCCGGAGCAGATCACGTGCTCCAAGAGATGATCACCTCCAAGCTTATTCAATGCAGTGTGCCAGCGGCGGCCCTCGCTGCGGCTGACATCTATCTCTGCGGGCCGACAAGCATGATGACGGACATCACGGCAGGCTTGCTAGACCTTGGCGTGACCGAGGCACGCATCCACACGGAATCCTTTGGACCCGCGAGCACCGCCTATGCAGAAAAAACCGCAGGAAAAACCGCGGAAACAGCCCCAGAAAACGCCGACCTTTCCGATGCAGCTGGCTCATCCAAAGCGATGATTCGCTTCACCCAATCCGACCTCGAAATCGAATGGGACGACAGCTTCAACTGCCTCTGGGAATTAGCCGAAGCCAACGGGGTCGACATCGACTCAGGCTGCCTCTATGGCGACTGCGGCACCTGCATGACCGACCTCACGTCTGGCGAAGTCGCCTATAACCATCCGCCGGCTGCAACTCCGGACGAAGGCAGCTGCCTTCCATGCTGTTGCAAGCCGGTTGGCACCATCGAGCTCGACGCATGACCCGGCTCGCACAGGCCGCCGTGACTCGCGGCGCTGGAGATTTCAGTATTGAAGAAATTGAAGTCGCCGACCCCATTGGCGATGAAGTCCTCGTAGAAATCAAAGCCTCCGGCATCTGCCACACCGACTACGACTCGCTCTCCTGGGGCGGGCCGCTCATCCTCGGGCATGAAGGCGCAGGTATCGTTACCGCCATCGGCGACAAGGTGACTTCGGTTACAATCGGAGACCCGGTCGTGCTCAACTGGGCCATCCCTTGCACGCGCTGTTTTCAATGCGAAGCAGGCAACGAGGCGATCTGTGAAGTTAACTCACCGGTCACCGGAAACGGAAACATGCAAGGCCACGCCCGACTCGAAAGCTCACAGCTCAACCACCAAGGCATTGCCCGATCCTTCCACCTCGGCAGCATGTCGACCTACAGCGTGGTGCGCGAAGCAGCTGTGATCAAACTGCCCAGTGGTATCCCATTTAGCTCCGCCTGTATTCTCGGCTGTGGCGTCATGACCGGCGTTGGATCCGTGCACCGAGCCGCCAAAGATGTTCGCGACAAAAGCGTGGTCGTCCTCGGCGCTGGCGGAGTGGGTCTCAACGTCATCCAAGGAGCACGCATCGGCGGGGCACGAGAGATCATCGCCATCGACATCCACCCGGATCGCCTCAAAACCGCAAAACAATTTGGGGCCACCCAAGGCATCTTAGCCGATACCAACGACACCGGACTGCTTCAGGCGGCCGAGCAAGTGAAAGCCCTGACCGACCAGCGCGGGGCCGATGTTGCTTTTGAATGCACCGCACGCCCAGAACTCGGGGCCGCTCCCTTGGCGATGATTCGCAACGCCGGCATGGCCATCCAAGTCAGTGGCATTGAGCAATCCATCCCCTTCGACATGGAGCTTTTTGAGTGGGATAAAATCTACCTCAATCCACTGTACGGAAAATGCAAACCCTCCGAAGATTTCCCCAGGCTGTTTTCCTTGTACGCAAGCGGTGAGCTCCTGCTCGACGAACTCGTAACCCAAACCTACCGCCTCGAGGACCTTGACACCGCCTTCGCTGACTTGCTCGCGGGCAAGAACGCAAAAGGAGTGATCTGCTTTGACTGACCCTCGACCTAACCATCGACCTAGCCCTAGCCCACTTCCCTCATCGGCCTTTCGCACCGTCGAGCTCAGCCCTAACCTTGGGGGCGAAGTAGGTTGCTTACGCATGGTCACGGTTAAATCTACAGCCTTGCGCGCCCGAGCCGACCTCACCCTGTGGTCCCCCTCCCTTCCCGCTGACGCGCCAGCCCCAGCCCACTGCGCCATCCTCTTGCACGGGGTATACGGCAGCCATTGGGCCTGGGCCCTCAAGGGCAATGCGCATCGCACCGCACAAGCCATGATCGACGCTGGCGAAATCGCTCCAATGCATTTGATCATGCCCTCTGACGGACTTCGTGGGGACGGTTCCGCCTACCTGCCTCACCCAGGCTATGACACCGATGCATGGATCGCTGACGACTTGATCACTCTTAGCCAGGAACTATTGAGCCTTCCCGAAAAGACGGCGTGGCATCTCGGAGGCCTCTCGATGGGAGGGTACGGAGCCCTGCGGATAGGGGCGAAATACCCTGAACGCTTCGCGTCTATTTCAGGCCATTCCTCGATCACCAAACTCGCCGACATGGCGGCCTTCATCGAGGAACCCTTGGATCAATTTGCTGTAGCCAGCCAAAATAACCCAGATGAATCTGACATCCTCTACTGGATGGAAAAGAATCGAACCTCGCTCCCGCGCCTACGCTTTGATTGCGGAAGAGAAGATACCCTGATCGAGTCGAATCGACAGTTACACGCAGATCTCGACGCTTTATCCATACCACATGTCTACGAAGAATTTTCCGGTGAACACAGCTGGGACTTCTGGGAAGAACATCTGCGCGACAGCCTACGTTTTTTTGCGGGTACGAATGCTGAAGCCCGTCTCTGAAGGGCCACCTTCTGGAAAAATCGGCACACGTTTTTATGCGTGTGAGATAGCCATAGCTAAACGCGTCTTCCAAATGTTTACTCTCGGGCCGCTTCACCCAGCCCGTGCAAAACGAATGGAAAAATTCAGCGACGGTCTTGATAGAAATTCCGGCATTACCTTCGTAATAATGGTATGGCCCAATTCAAAGATAAACACCGCACGACCATCTATAATCAACAAGGCGAAGAGCTTTTTGCATCCGCCTATGACGTACACACTAAAGTAGAAGGCTTTAGTACCAAAACGGGTAAGGCGAGTCGCCGCCCCCTAACCTTCGTCGTGAGCGCTGACGAAGCTGGCAAAAAACGCTTCACTCGAAAGGCATCTCCCTGGTGGCGCTTCTGGTAAGCTCCAACCGGGTAAAGCGTTGCCCTCGCAACAAAGCTTGAATAAACTGGCAGGGTGCACACCGCTTCGCAAACACTTTCACATCCCATGAAATTTTCATCCCGACCTGCCTTCTGGTTTTTGCTTGCGGGCAGCCTGCTCATCACCACCCTTCTACCGGCGCAGGCACAAGAATGGGTCTACCTTTCTTCCGGAGGAAACATCAGTGTCTACGAGCTCGCACCTGAAACCGGCGCACTCGATTTCAAGCAATCCGTCACACTGCCTGGAGCGGGCCCCCTCGTCTTCTCCCCCGGAAAAGAATTACTTTACGCAAAAGGTAGCCGAGAAAATATCCCGCTGATTATCACCTACCGCGTCGGCCTCGACGGCACCCTGACCGCCGCGGGTATGGCCAAAGTGAATCACAGACCTGGTGCGCTCTCGATAGACCCCACTGGCAACCGGCTCGCCTCCAATCACTACAAGGCAGGGAAAGCATCGATCTGGACCTTGTCCGATGGCATTTACCGAGGCGAAAAAGCACAAGAAATCGATCTCGCGGAAAAGGCGCATTGCGCGGTCTTTGGCCCACACAATCTCAACCTGCTCGTCGCAGCTACCGGACCAAACATGATCTTCCAAATTCCGCTGGATAAAAAGACCGGGGCGGCAAAAACCAACTTGATCACCACGGTGGACGGCCCCCAGGGCGAGGACGACCCCAAGCATCCACGCCACCTTGTATTCCACCCCAGGCTTCCCTACGTCTTTACCACCCTCGAAAGTGGCCCGCCCGGCGTCGCGATTTGGGATTGGAATATCCGCACCGGACAACTGAATTTCATCGACGCGATCGTGAGCCAAGCCAAGGAGTCGAACGCAAATAAAATCTCAACCTCGACCCTCCATATTGGCCCTGACGGGAAAATGCTTTATGTCGCCCTGCGCCATGGCGAAAAAGATGCGTCCATTCCGAATGAAAGTGCGATCATCGGCTACGACATCGATCCAGTCACTGGAAAGCTCACTGAATTTGGCCGCTTTCTCTGCGAAAAAGTCCCCCGCTCTTTTTGCCTGAGTGCAACCGGTAGCCATGTTTTAGTAGCGGGACAAGGCGACGATAAACTCGGAGTCTACAAACGCCTCAAAACCGGCCATCTCGAAAAACAAAATCAAATCGAGACTGGGGCTCGACCCAACTGGGTGATGACCCTTAAAAATTAGCCCGAGGGAAGCTTCTACTTGCAGGCTCCACTCGACGGAGCCCGCAATATGCGGGCTAGTAAATAGGCAAACTTTGGTGCATACAAGAGGCGTTGACGCTCTTGAAACATCCTGTATTATCGCCCATCCTTCTGCTCTGCCTGATAAACCTCATCGGCTGCAAAAGTCACGCGCCTCGTCAGGCGAACGGCTTCATCCCAAATTGGACCGAGGTCGGAGAAATCGCCTGGCATACCGCCCAGCGCACCGACGTCTGGCTTCCCTCTGCCGCCGCGATCACCCTGCAAATCGGCGATAGTGACCACGAACTGAATGAGTGGATTTTTGACAACAGCTTCATCTACCGCGATGCAGAACACGCGGAGCTCTGGGGCGAACGCTTGCTTGTCAGCTCAGATGCAATCGACTGGATCACCACCGTCGTCGGTGCTCTACCGCTTGACGGAAGCAAACCGGCTTGGCGCTTTTTCCACACCACGGCAATAGAACGCATCAGCTTAGGAACAACCGGAATCTTCGGAGACAAAATTCGCGAATTCGATGGCGAGACCGCCTGCACCGCGGCCCATAATCAGCTCTCTTTGTTTCACCTCGCTCGCTCAAAGCATTCACCTGAACTGAGAAGTGGACTGCGCAGCGGACTCACCGGCCTCATCTCCCTACAAGCCTGGACTCAGGTCGAAGCCGGGAATCAAACCCCTAGCCAATCGCTCGCCGGCATGGCCATCGGAAACTTTGGCGCGCACATGTTGATGCACCTCTTCATTCCCCACGATAATATCGACGAGATCTTGGATGAGGGGCCAATCCTTTCCATGCAAGCGAGGCCGGAAGGCAATACCATTGTTGCTGGCTGGCGCTGGCCGTACTGACTCATTCTAGACGATCATTGAACGAAAGGCGTTGCGCCATCTTCGGCGGTTCACTTTTTGGAAATCAAACACCTACGAAAAGACGACTTACTTCCCAGCCACCGGTCCAAACTCGATCACCCGCGTTTTTCCGTCATCCGTCGGTATATTAAAGGTCTGACTCCAGCGCTTCGTACCCGAATCATAATCCGTCTGCCAGAAATCCGATCCGTGCACCGCTTGGTCGAGTGGCTTTCCGTCAACCCGCAGCTCAAAACCACGATGCGAGCTAAGCCCCGTAAAGGTCAACGGCACATAGCCGAGCCCACCCGTAAGCTTGAAGGCGGCTTTATTTTCCACGCAGGCCACGCGAACATCGGGGTATCGATGTTCTAACTTACCAACACTCACAGCAACAGTTAGATCATCGCCTTTGGCTTGGCGCAACATCATCTCCCAGCGATCCTCCCCCGTGGTCAGAGCCGTTCGTAGCGCTTGATTCGGCCCATAATATTCGGAGGCAAATTGGGGGATAATCACATGCTCGATGGTGGCCTCGACAAAGTCACCCGCAAGCAACCGCTTTACCCCAGGCGGGGGGATGATATCCATGGTGGAAAAGGGAAGCCCTCGATCGAGCCCGCGTTCCGCCACCCAAGGCGATGCTTCTTTTCCACCCAGGCGCGCGCTCCATTCACGAATAACAAAACCACGATTGGCCCAAGCTATGTCTTCATCGTTTTTAAATGGATTCCCCGAGGTCTTGTGCAGTGAAACCCAAGGTACCCGACCAGTGCATTCAATCGGCTTCCCTCGATACGTATTCCCCCCGGGCTCCGCCATCCATTCTCTGAATGGACCCGATTCATTTCCAACCGCTAATTTCTGATCCTGCGTGCAGGCATAGGTATCGGCGCCGGTCTGAAACACCACGAAACGAGAAAAGGCCACCGGCTTGCTCACATCCATACGAATGCGGTAGGTCGCCGTAACCAAATCATCTGTCCGCCCGAGGCTCACCGTAGCGCGATTTCGAATCCCAGATGTCCCGACCTGCCCCGTGTAACTCACCTCGGTCAAACAAGGTCCCAAACGGTGATGCTCGGTTTGCATCCCCGCATGCACCACTCGCTTGCCGGCGGGATCGAAAAGCCGAAAAATATCGCCACCTCCGACATTACTGGTCCACCGCCATTTTGAGGCACCGGCTGCATGCACCATTAAAGGACGCACATCGGTAATCAGGCAATTCGCCTGAACCTGTTCGGGTTCGTAACACACACTTTCGCCCCATGATCCGAGGGCACTCTGCTCCCAGAGTTGATTGCTACCCCAGCCGATCAGACTTAGCTGTGCATGCGATGCTGCGGGCACCCCTCCCCAATGCCCATAGACAAGCGAGAGCTCTAACTCAAGGCGCTGCTTCGGCTGCAGACGCACTTGACTGACGCCATGAAACCACTGCCCCGAGTAGACCCCGCCTTCCGGATGGAAATGCCAGTTTTTGCTTAGCTGCACCGGAATGCCGGTGGGATTCCCCTTCGTATCTCGCAGGATCGCTGACACCCCCGTGATCGGCGTCCCAATGCGCTGCTTGAAGCCGCCATGTGTTTTTTCAAATAGGAGGCGCGCGATTTTTTCGTGATTGGAATCATTGGTTAACACCAGCCGGATGCGCTCCATCGAGCTGTGGCTCGGCTGCGTCTCCCCCTTCGGCAAAATGGGCTGGATCCCATCGAGCTTCACCCGATGACAGCCTAGGTCTGCATCGTAATGCGTATGACAAGCCTTCCCCGTGGCTCGTTCATTAGCTTGGATCGTCCAACCTGAGGGGGCATCCACTTTCTTCCAGGCCACCGGATCAAAAAGAAACGAAGCCTGCTGCCAATCCGGGGAACGCCATACGTCCTGCACCGGCTTGGTCCAGCGATCGACGATCTCACCTTGGTGGTTCTTCAAACTCAACTCGAGCGAAACATCTCGGCGCCAAACCGCGCTCTGCCTGCTTTTGGAGGCCTCAACGTCTTTGCGAAAGCCCCAAGACTTGATCGGCTTGGTGCCCTGAAGCTCCCGCTCTGGATGCTGATACCGCTCACGAAGCTGCCCTTGATCTAGCGCTCGATCATAGATCCGAATTTCGTCAACCACCCCCCGGAAAGCATAGCCGTTCTGCCCTGGGCGACTATCGCCTCGGTTGCCAAAGGTCATCAAACCTGGATTTGGCACACGTGCCTTGCCAATTTTCTTTTCACCGGCTAGCTTCCCATTGACGTAAAATTGAAAGGTCGTGCCATCATAACGTAAGGCAAGGTGATTCCAGGCCTCGAGCTTAAAGGCATGCCGTGAACTGGCACGAATCGCGTGAGAACCTTCGCTACCGCCACCGATATTCAGTCGCGCGCTTGGAACCGCGCCATTGCCGATGAGCACCCCGTAATTCCCATCTACATGCTCGTTTTGATTCTTACACATGAGCCAAGGCGCGTGATCACCCGCCTTGTAATCTAAGGGAACATAGGCCCAAAATTCGCAGGTAAACGTAGGCGGGGTGTAGGCATCTTGCGGTGGAATGACAAAGCGATTGCCGCCAGCCAAACCATGCCCTCCATTCACCCGACCAAAACATCCATCGCCGGCGGCCAGCGGGTTCAGTCCCGGACGAGCCGAAAAGATCAAACCAAGTTGATCGGCCCAAGCAACCGTTTCGAAACGAGCTTCGACATTCAACGGAGTCCCATCCGCCGCTTTGAATACCAAGTCGGTAATGTCAGCTCGCTGTAAAAACCGACCCGATGCAATCAAGCGTGGACCGGCAAAACGACTCCAGGCTCCGCCTTCGGTACAGTGATATTCCTTGCCACCCACTCGGATTTTCAGACCAAGTTGTGCCCCAGGAATATCTCCAATCGGAGTAGACACCGGGCCCACGCGAGCCACACTCACCGAATCCGTATCGAGCAAAAACCAATAGCGCCCCGTGCTCACCATTCGCCGCCAATGCGCCTCAGGAATGATTCCGGGAAAGCCATCCCGCCACCACATCCGCGTGTTGTCTGTCGCACGCGGCATAACTTGCTGGAGCGGTGATGTGAGAGGGCCAGTTGAAGAGTTCACTTCGGGTACTTGGGCGGTACCGATCTGATCGATGCTCAAAAGTGAAAACAAGAATACGAAAAGAGCTGGAATGACGCGCATCGGCTATATGGATTGAAAATATGAATGATTTGGCGAAAACGAGATCCTAGGAGTCTGTCGGACTTAGGCTTTCGAGCGAGGGTCCCTCAGTTTGAGACCAGACGGTTTGGACGATTCGTGATAATAGTTGAGACTATCTGATCGATTCGTCCGGATCGTATGGGCCAACGTGAGGAATTCGCAACCGAATCTGCTAAGTCCGACAGACTCCTAGCTAATCCTCCACCTGTGTTCGTCAACGCCATAGCACGACGACAAACCAAGTACTTGGCCAACGAGATCTTTCTGCCCGCGACCTGCACATTTTCTAGAAGGATTTACGAATGGGGGGAAAACGAGCGTCGGTTCACTCAGAATAGACGAGCGCCCGGAAGGCGCGATGATGAGGCGCTTACTTCCCAGACCATGTCTTCCTCATTATCCAAGGGTCGCTTCCAACGAGATGCACCCCACTGCCGGCGGTTGGAAACCGCCGCTCCTTGGCCTGCGGCGTATCACGACTTCTTAGAAATTATGGGCGTGGCGCGAAATTTAATTCGGCGGCTTCCAACGAAGCCTCCGCTAGCCTTCTGGCACGTCGGCGCCGAGCTGTGAGCGCAGCGCATCTTTAATTTGGTTGTGATAGGCGTATGCCTCTTCGTCCTTAAGCGTCCGATCCATGGCTTGGTACGTGAAGCGGTAAGCCATGCTCTTCTTCCCTTCGCCAAGATTGTCCCCGCGATAGATATCGAACAAGGTCATGGCGCGAAGTTCTTGTGGCGCGGCTTTACGTGCCACCGCTTCGATCTCTGCATGGGTCAAGCTTTCGTCCACCACCAGCGCCGCATCGCGATTGACTGCAGGGAAGGTCGGGATCGGCTTCAGTTTCGGAATCGCTCCAACATCACCGACGACTTTATCGTAATCGAGCTCAGCCACGGCCACGGGATCATGCAGACGCAATTTGCTCCGAATGCCTTCGGCAAGAATACCGATGCGTCCGACCACATGCTTGCCTTGGCGAAGCTCGGCCGCCTGCCCTGGCTCAAAGGCCGCGAGGGTAATCGGCTTGCACATAACTTTGCCCACCGCGGATTCGATCAATCCCTTAAGCGAGAGAAACATTTCCTGCGCCGTAAGCGGACGCGACTTATCTAAATCATCGCGATGTACCCCGCCCATAAGCCCAATGCATATCTTGGTTTCTTGATGTGGCTCCGCCTCAGCGCTCGCCCGCGTGAAGGCCAATCCAATTTCGAAAAAAGCAGCTTCTTCAACTTGGCGGGACCGGTTACGAGCCAGCGACTCGACCATCTGCGGAATCAAAGAAGTCCGCAGAATCGACTGATCACCGCTGATCGGATTCGGCAACACAATGCGCTCAGCTTTGCGTTCGGAATCGAATTGATCCAACAACTTTTCGGATACCAAAGAGTAGTTTAAATTTTCAAACAAACCGAGACCCGCGAGGCGATAACGCATTTCACGCTCCGCCAAAACAAAGCCATCATCCGCGCCTAAAATAATTTCGGCACGGGGAGCCGGCGACGGAATTCGATCCAAGCCGTACATGCGCGCGAACTCTTCGATGAGGTCTACTTCGCGTTCCAAGTCACCATGACGGAAAGTCGGAATCTCGACCGTGATCGCCTCGTCGGTCTGCTCGACCACCTTCATTTCGAGACGCTCGAGGAGCATTTTCACTTCCGCCGGATCGATCTCGACTCCAACCAAAGAGCCCATACACGCATAACGCGCGGTAAGTAAAACCGGCTCCGGCGGCGGTGCGGCGACATCGACCACACCTTTGGCTACGGTCGCTCCAGCGTGCTCAACGAACAAGGCGGTGGCACGACGGCTGGCCCAGTCAATCCCGTAATAATCCACCCCACGCGCGAAGCGGTAGGAGCTGTCGGTATGGGTTTGATGCGCCCGCGCCGTGAAGCGAATACGGCTCTTATGGAAAGTCGCTACCTCAAGTAAAACCGTGTCGGTATCTTCACGAATTTCGCTGTTGGCCCCGCCCATAACGCCCGCGAGCGCGACGGCCTTTTTACCATCCGCGATCATCAAATCGGTCGTGGCCATTTCGTGCTCGGTGCCATCCAAGGTCTGAAACACTTCGCCTTCAGCCGCGGGACGAACCACGATTTCATCGCCTTCAATGAAGCGGAAATCAAAGGCGTGCATGGGATGCCCACACTCGAGCAAAACATAGTTGGTGATATCCACCGCGTTGTTAATTGGACGGAGCCCCGCAAGCTTCAAGCGATCCTGCATCCACTGCGGACTCGGCCCCACTTGGATCCCACTGAGCATGCGCGCGGTGTAACGCGGACAGGCTTCCGGATCAGTAACTGAGACCTTAACCAACGAATCGACCGCGTCGCCGAGCTCTGGGAAGTCAACCGATGGCCGCTTGAGCGGCAAGCCGTACTGAGCCGCAACTTCGCGAGCCACCCCAATCATGCTCAGGCTATCTGGGCGGTTGGGGGTTATCTCGAGCTCGAGCACAACCTCGCCAAGCGCTTCACCCAAGACGGTGTCGCTCGGAAACTCCATGATGCCAGCTGCCTCATCGGAAAGCCCGAGTTCTTTTTCCGAGCAGAGCATCCCGAAGGAAGCTTCGCCGCGAATTTTGGCCTGGCGAATAGTGAAGTCACCCACCGTGACGCCGATGGGAGCCAAGGCGGTAATCATACCCACGGCGACATTTGGCGCGCCGCAAACGATGTCGAGAACCTCGCTTCCATTGTCAACTTTGCAGAGGTTCAACTTATCCGCATTGGGATGCTTACTAAACTCCAAAATTTTGGCGGTAACAATGCCGTCGCAAATGCGATGCACTTTTTCGACTTCGATGCCAGAGAAGGTCAAGTGATCACACAGACCTTCGATGGTGTCGTCAAAATCTACGTAATCTTTGAGCCAGGAAATAGGTACTCGCATGATGGTGTCTCAGATAAAAAATAGGTTAAATAAAGTGGGGGTGATCACGCCACTCGCGAAAGGCAAGAGGCGAGCGATCTAAACTGGTTCGTATCCGCTAGGAAAACTGACTGAGAAAACGGCGATCGTTTTCGTAAAGTTTGCGAATGTCATCGAGCTTGTATAGGATGGCGGCAATGCGTTCGAGCCCCATCCCGAAGGCGTAGCCCGTCACCTTGTCCGGATCGTAGCCAACCGCCTTCAATACCTCAGGGTCGACCATACCGGCGCCACCAATTTCGACCCAACCGCCAAACTGCTCAGCGTAGAAGTCGACCTCAACACTCGGCTCGGTGAAAGGAAAAAAGTGAGGGCGGAAACGAACTTTCGCGTCTTCACCTAACATGCTTTGAGCAAAATAGCTGAGGTCGCCTTTGAGGTCGGCCAGTGACACATGCTCGCTAATGTAGAGCCCTTCGATTTGATGGAAGTTGGCCGTGTGCGTCGCGTCGGCAGTATCGCGACGGTAGCAACGACCCGGAGCCACAATGCGAATCGGCGGGGTGTGCGACTCCATGTAACGAATCTGAACCGGCGACGTCTGGGTGCGTAAGAGTAGCGAGCCCGGCGCGTGACAAATAACCCCGTTGCGATCTTCCACCACATCATCGAGATAGAAGGTATCGATCTCGGAGCGCGACGGGTGATCGTCCGGCGTGTTTAAAGCATCAAAATTGTTTCGCACCGTATCGATGTCGGGGCCCGTTGCTACGGTGAAACCAATGCGGCGAAAAATGTCGACCACGCGGTCGGTGATCTGACGCACCGGATGCAAGGCTCCGGCTGGGGTCCACTGTCCGGGCAGGGTAATGTCGATCGCGTCGGCAGGTGTCGCGCCGGATGCACCGGCAAACTCGCCCAAGCGAGCCTCGATGCAAGCGCTGAGCTCGGTTTTCAGCTCGTTGGCTTTTTGGCCGGCGATGGGACGGTCAGCGGGATCCATTCCGCTGAGGCCTTTCATTACGGATTTCAGTTTGCCTTTACTACCAAGGTAGGCCACGCGCACCGCTTCGAGTGCTTCGGCGGAATCCGCCGCATTTGCCTCTGCGAGAGCTTGGTCTTTGAGTTCGACGATTTCGTTGGGTTGCATGGTTTTCTCTTGTTAAAATGGGCTATACCGATGCGTGTCGGTTTGTCAAAGTTGGTTTCAGGCCCGCGAGGAAGAGAATCGGCGGAACGGGGGTTGAAGAGATTGTGTAATAATGAAAAATATTGAAGCAGAAGTTTCGTCGGAAACCGACGGCTTATCCTAGGCGGGGGTTTCAGAGACGGGGTAATAAATCACATGAAACCGTTCAGCAGGCCATCGACCTGAGATATCGCATTCGAAATTCCGCATGAGCCAGGCCCGAAGGGTCGATATATTATAGCCCAGGTCGAAGGCCTGGGTTTTGGATGAGACTGAAATCAAGGCCTGAAAGGTCGAGTCAATTGCGGAATATTTTCTGCCTCGACCTTTCAGGCCTTGAGGATTTCTGGAACGTACCCGGGCCTTCGACCCGGGCTAAAATGACGGCGACCCTTCGGGCCTAAAATCCTGCGAGTCGACAGAATTCGGCTTTATCGCTATTGCCTCAATTTGATTACACAGTGGCGCCTCCTCCCGCGCTTCGCTTGGCGGTTCGGAATGAGCCTTTCTATGAAGCTACACCTTCGCGTTCATCAAATCTTCGATGTCTTCGATCTCAATGGGGATGTTACGCATGAGGTCGAAGCTCGACTCTTTGCCGACGACGATGTCGTTCTCAAGCCGGATCCCGAGATCTTCTTCACGAATGTATATTCCCGGCTCAACCGTGAAGACCATGCCCTCCTGCACCTCGCGCCAGCGATGTCCGACATCATGCACATCGAGCCCAAGATGATGCGAGGTCCCATGCATAAAATATTTTTTGAATAAGGGATTTTTCTTGTCCTGATTCTTCACCGCGTCGGCATCAAGCAGCTTAAGCCCGATCAACTCACTCTCCACCAACTTCTGTACTTCTTTCTGGTAGTCGTTAATCAACACCCCAGGACGCAACAGATCATAGCAGGCGGTAAACACGCGATGCACCGCGTTGTAGACATCGCGCTGCCGATCCGAGAAACGCCCATTTACTGGAATCGACCGCGTCATATCCGCGTTGTAATTTGCATATTCGGCCCCGACATCCATGAGTAGCATGTCGCCGTCTTTACATTCGCAATCGTTTTCGATGTAATGCAGTACGCAGGCATTTGCCCCCGTGGCAATAATCGGGGTATAGGCGAAGCCGGAGGCTCCAGCCCGAGTAAATTCGTGAATGTACTCGGCTTCGATCTCATATTCCATCACGCCTGGCTTGGTAAAACCGAGGACGCGCCGAAAGCCTTTATCAGTGATGTCGCAAGCAGTCTGAAGCGGCACGATTTCGTGCTCGGATTTCACCGAGCGCAAATCAGCCATCACCGGCGCGAGGCGTTCATATCGATGCAGAGGAAACTGTGCCTGAATTTCTTTCCGAAGGCGATCCTGCCGCGTTTCGACCGGCGAAGACATGCGAGCATGCTCGTTCGTATTCAAATAAATCGTATCCGCCTGTAGGATCAATCCTCCCATGACAGCATCCATACTACTGGTCCAGAGAACGGTTTCGATCCCCGACAATTGAGTCGCGTCATCTTTGGATAATTTCTGCCCATCCCAAATCGCAATATGCTCCGAAGTCTCTTTGAGAAACAGCACTTCGCGATGCTTCGACTCGCGTGCATCAGGAAAGAGAACCAACACACTCTCTTCTTGATCCACCCCGCTGAGATAAAACAGATCCGGATTTTGCCGAAAGCCCATGGTGCCATCCGCACTCGTCGGCATGATGTCATTCGAAGTCAGAACCGCAATCGCGTTCGGGGTTAACTGCGCCGCCAAACGGGCTCGATTTTCAATAAACAACTCAGGGTTTAACCGTTCGTATCTCATAGAAAATTCCTAGCGATGTGATGCCATTGGCGCAATCCTTAATCTGCAACCCGATCCCTTGGGATCCAGCAAAAAAAAATCCCGCGACCTCAATCAAGAAGGCGCGGGAATGCATGGCGCAAAACTGCATGGCGCAAAACTGCATGGCGCAGAAATGTGCGCGTCACGTCGAATAGAAGCGGGACTTAGTCCACAACCGTCAATCCGCTTGGAACCGACGTCGGCGCATCGCGACGATTATCCAGGTGATTTGGATCGGTCAGCGAGTGCATAAATGCGACCAAGTCGTCGACTTCAGCCGTGCTCAAACTGACAGGAGCAATATCAATCGTTGCATACGGAACGATGGCACGAGGTAGATCCGTAGAGACAACATCGTCGATGAGATCCAAATCTGGGCGGCTTGGCATGTCCGCATTGGCTGCGAGATTATATCCAACCAGGGAAGATAGTGGGGTCAAGTGATGCTCGATCATTTTACGAAGGTCAGAGAACGCACCGTCGTGGCCGTAAGGCGCGGTCAAGACAACATTACGAAGCGGTGGAGTACGGAAACGATACATGTCTTGCGGCAAACCAGTTACCCGGAAACGACCAAAGTCATCGTGCCCATCAGATCCATCCCCTTTACCAGGTCCGATCTGCGGCATGGCAATGTTATGGAACAGGTTGTCGGTGAGGAATTTTCCATTGTGGCAACTTGCGCAGTTGGCTTTGCCATAAAAGAGTTCAAGCCCACGACGCTGGCTGTTATTCAGCGCGCTGGAGTCACCGCGAAGGAATTGGTCGAATGGTGTCTCAATCGCACGGAAGGTAGCGATTTGGTATTCAGCCATTGCGTTGGCCGCTTGCACGTAATCAATGTCACCTGCAGTGTTCACGACGCCTGGATATGCCGCCTGAAAGAGTGGAAGGTAATTTGGCTCAGCTTGGAGACGTGCACCAAGTGCAGCCCAAAGACTGGGAAGATCTCCGGCAGCCGCAAAGGCTCCGATCGGATTCTCCGTCGCGCCACCAGCCATCTCTGCTCCAGACTGAACTGGAAACATAGCTTGTGCAGCCCACTCGTTGTCGAGGCCCATCGGCAAATCCGCTCCACCAGGAGTCGTGAAACCACTTGGCTCGGAAGGATCAGCAACAATCCGCCCATCATGAAAAACATGGGTGAACTCAGAGGCATTCAAATTGAAAACCGCAGGAGCATTTCGTGGCACCCGGTGATCAATCGCATCTACGCCAATCCCCGTATTACGGGTCCAACCGAAGCCTTGTCCACCTTCTCCAACCGAGAGAGACAGCCCATCACCAGTTCCAGCAATAATCGAATGGCAAGCCGCACAGGAGATATTCTTATTCCCGCTCAAAATCTTGTCATGGAAAAGCATTTTCCCGAGCTCAACTTTGGCCGCATTAAAGTTACCCCCATCGGCAAAATCAGCCTGCGTCACCGCATCAGGTAACGGGAAGTCCAATGGCACTTCGGCTACGCGGTAGCACATGGGCACATCTACCGGAGTCGCCGCACCCGTTGAGTTGATTTTGGAAAAATTACTCCAGTCAGAGGAATAAGGTAATCCGGGGCCAGCCGACCATTCCAGCTGGAAAAGCCCAGCTGAAGGTGGGGTGAACACAATTTCACCCGGAGACATATCAGTAATCGGAATAAGCTGGGCTGAGGCGGTAAATGGGCCGATCGAGGCACCAATAATCGCGGCAGCTGCAATCTTTATCAATTGTTTCATAACAGGTTTCTTTCTTCTAAAAAATATACTTCCTGATTCAGCAGGATCCATGCCACCCATTCCGTATGAAGCGAGATAAAAGCATATATATAAAATATAGCGATATAATCGGGTTTGTTTAAAATAAAATGAAATAAAATCTCCACTTAGGCCTCACACTTTTTCAGAATATTCTAAAAGCTGAGAATTAAATGTAAGAATTGAACATTTCTCACTAGATCAACACATTGACTACACTGTGAAGTAGTCGAAGATCGCAAGCGCTGCTTTCAGTCAGGACGACTGGCCACGCCCTGCAAGATACACCGAATCCCTTATACCTCAAAAAAATAAGCGATTCTCTGGAAAGCTGAACGATTTGAGCGACGGCCCATGGAGACATCTAGGTCAACCAGACAGGGAACCTTCATGGTTCGCCAGAAAGGCGATAACAGCTTAGCGACGGGCAACGCCCATCGATGCATACCGCAAAGTCGTGTAGCCTGTAAGGCGTCCATAACCGCCCCAGAAGCCCGCCGGAAGAAACATCGGCCAAAATCACTGAACCGACAGCTTGTTTGCACCGAAATTACGACACAGCAACAACTAAGGGTAAGGGAGTTTCGCTCGATACGTATGCCTAGCAATTTCTCCCAAACCGCGGCCTCCATCTGCCCTTCGCGAATCTGCTCCGCAGTGACCTTAAACAAGCTCAGTAAGGGCGGGTTATCCTCTAAACACGAAAACCCCCTCCTGATCCTTTTATTTCCCGGCACAACACGAATCGTGCATTCATTACATATTTAACTTATATTGCGTTTAGTTATATATTGCTTGATTTTCCACAATGATGTGATTTGTTGTTTTTGTTATGACATATCCAAAATCAATTATCCACTTCCTCGCAGCAACCGCTCTCACTTGTGCGGCTTCGGCCCAAAAGTACTCCTTTTCAAAAAGCATCGAGCATAAGGCGGTTAGCCAATCATTTCAAAAAGGAGAACATACCTTCTCGCAACAATTTGGCGCCAATCAGTTTAAACCAGCTGACTTTAGCAACGCTGCAATTCCAGACCCGGAACCCGATCCAATTATAGACATTGATTTTCTGGTTTTTGATCTCTCGTTTGTCCTGAAGCTACAAGGGGTTTTCGCCGCCGCACCATCTTTACCGATTAACCAACCATTTAATGTAAGCCCTTGGAATTTTCAGGGAAATGAAGTCATGCCAAGTGCGAATGATTTCCCGGCAGACGCTCAACCGATTGACTGGGTTTTGGTCTCGGTAGTCGGGACTCACCCTTCCGGGACGATTTATAGCTCTGACGCCGCAGGAATCCTTACGACCTCTGGGAAAGTCTATTTCCCTAAGATATACGTCCCAACTAGCGGTCAGACACCCGCTCCTGTCCAACCCAATTTGGTCGTTCTTGGAAATTCTTTCGATACAATTGAAGTCGTGATCTCCCACCGAAACCACTTGGATGTATATGCTTCAGTCACAACTGCAGACACCATTCAAAACGGTCAACAATTTCACTTCGATTTCATTGGTGAAAATGTGTTCACAACCTCGAATACAGACGTCCAGCCCAACAGCCTCGCAAGTGTCAACTTTCCGGCAAATCAGCAGGTGACTTTTGCAGGCGGGACTATTGATGGGGGATTAAAAGCTCTCCGCGCAGGTGATTTTAACAACGATGGCGTGATTCAAAATACCGATCTCGACCTCATCGCATACTCCCTGAATTCTTCAACCGGTTACTGGCTTGATGATGTTCCCGGACTTTCCGCAGATCCGAACATGGATGGTGTAGTAGACACAGATGATTTCAATCTCTGGAATTCAAACGGTACCCGCATCGGCCATCCGATGGTACGAGCACTTCTTGCACAGTGAGCCAAATCAATCACCTGAAACGATCTTAGTGCATGTCCGGTCGTTTCATTAGATTCGCAGGCTGGAGGTCTGCTTCATATTTTGCCGAGGACGATGATCCAGCGGCTATGAGGCAGACTTCAGCCTGTAACTCTACGGCCCTCTTACCGGGGCGATGCTCTGGGCTAGAATGAGGCGAGCCTCTTGAGCTCTTCTAGCAGGCCGGAGTCTATTCATTCCCAAATGAGCTCCCGATAATGAGCTCCCACTGTACCCATCAACTTTCTATCAGTGGATCGGCACCCATCATTTTAGTCTGTCCCCTTTTCCCGATTTCCGTAAGAAGCTTTCTATGTTTACCGGAATTATCCAGAAGATGGGCACCATCACCGAGCTAGATCGCTCTGGCGAAGGCTCGGGTCGTATCACCTTGCAAACCTCGGCTTGGCCTCGGGCACTTGAACATGGCGAGAGCATCGCGGTGTCTGGCGTCTGCCTTTCCTTAGCCGAGTTTGCCACCCTCGACTCGGGCGAGATCCGGATAGGCTTCGACGTCTTGGACGAAACCTTTGATAAAACCGGCCTCGCCGAGCGAAACCTTGGCGATCGGCTCAATCTCGAGCGGGCGCTTTGCTTCGGCGACGCGCTGGGCGGTCATATCGTTAGCGGGCATATTGACGAGCCTGGGACGGTCGTTGCGATAGAGGCAGCAGGTCGAGACTGGAAAGTCCGCTTTCGCTGCTCCAACGACTTCCTCCCCTACCTCGTCTATAAAGGGTCGGTCTGCATCGATGGCATCAGCCTCACCGTCGCCTCACTCGAAGATGACGGTTTCTGGGTCCACTTGATTCCAATAACGTGGGAGCATACCAGCCTCGGAACCACCCCGATTGACGGCACGGTAAACCTGGAAGCGGATTTGATTTCCAAATACGTGCAACGACAACTGGCAAAAAATGAGGCCTTTTCATCTCTGAGCTGGGATGACATCGCTGATTTGATTTCTTAGCTAAAGCTCATTTCAGGACACATCTGACATCTTCGCGAAGCAACCCTTGCGAACATGCATCAAAATCGGCGAAATAGACCATTTTTGAAAATAAAACCCTCCCGGAAAAGCGCACTTGTCGAAAAAAGATCAATTTTCGAGTTGTCAGCCAGTCGAAATAAGTGTAGTTGAGGTAAAATTCCTAATTTTGGAGAAACACACATGAAAAAATCCCAGATGGATGGTGCACAGGCACTGGTTCGCTGCCTCGAGCGCGAAGGCATTGAAATTATTTTTGGTTACTCGGGTGGCGCTGCGCTTCCGATCTTCGACGCGCTTGAAACCGTCGATACGAAAATTAAGTTTGTCCTTGTACGTCACGAGCAAGGCGCAGCCCATATGGCGGACGGCTACGCTCGCGCCACCGGTAAACCGGCTGGGGTTTTGGTCACCAGTGGACCGGGTGCAGGAAATGTTATTACCGGCCTGATGACCGCGCAAATGGATTCCATTCCAATGGTTGTCATCTGCGGTCAGCAGGTAACCTGGATGCTCGGTAAAGATGCGTTCCAAGAAGCGGATATTTTTGGCATCACCATGCCTTTGGTGAAGCACAGCTATTTGGTGAAAGACACCGAGGAAATTCCTCGCGTCATTAAAGAAGCGGTTCACATCGCGACCACCGGTCGTCCTGGACCCGTTCTCATCGACATGCCGAAGAACATCAGCCAAGGCGATTTCTACGGCGAGCTCGATCAGGAAATGGATTTGCCGGGCTATCACCCGAAGCGTTGCCTTGAATTTAATGTAGAGCATGTTCACGACATGGCCGAAGCGTTGAGCCGTTCACGCAAACCGTTGATCCTCGCGGGTCACGGCGCGATGCTTGCAGGCGCTCGGGATGAAGTCATGCAACTGGCTACCACCCTGAATTGCCCCGTCACCAATACCTTGCTCGGCAAGGGTATCTTCCCCGAAACCCACGACCTTTGCCTCGGCATGTTGGGCATGCACGGAACTGCCTACGCCAACAAAGCGGTTTGCGAAGCGGATTTGATTCTGAACATCGGCTCGCGCTTTGATGACCGGATCATCGGCCAGGCCGACAAGTTCGGTAAAGACGCGGTCATCCTCCACATCGACATTGATCCATCTGAAATCGGTAAAATGGTTCAGCCTGACATCAAATGCATTGGGGATGCCAAAGTCATTTTGACCGAACTCAACAAGCACATTGCTCCGTTAGACACCACCGAGTGGCTCGAAACGCTCGATGGCTACCGGAAAAAGTTTCCCTTGGGCTGGAAAAAGCAAGGTGGCTTGAAGATGCAGCACGTGATTCACGAGCTCTTCGAGTTGACCGAAGGAAAAGCGATTGTTTCGACCGACGTTGGACAGCATCAAATGTGGGCGGCTCAGTTCTACAAAAACGATGAGCCATGGAAGTGGCTTTCGTCTGGCGGAGCGGGCACCATGGGCTTCGGCCTTCCGGCCGCGATTGGTGCCGCCTTTGGTTGCCCAGATGAGCTCGTGGTTTCCATCTCTGGAGACGGCGGCTTCCAAATGACCTTCTTCGAACTCGCGACTGCGGTGATCCACAAGTTACCGATCAAGATCTTGGTTTTGAACAACCACTACCTCGGTATGGTTCGCCAGTGGCAAGAACTATTCTTTGAAGATCGCTTGTCTGGAGTCGATCTCGAAGGCAATCCTGACTTCGTTAAACTCGCGGAATCCTTCGGGATGAAAGGCTTTAATATCAAGCGTCCTGCGGATGTGACCAAAGTCTTGACCGCAGCCCTCGAGTACAATGACGGACCGGTTCTGATTAATGCAGAATGCGTGAAGACCGAAAATGTCTTCCCAATGATTCCTGCCGGAGCCGCACTCGAAGACATGCTCACCGAGCCACCAAAAACCAAACTCGCGAAGCCAATCGGCTCCACCTGATCCCGTTTTAAAGCTAAGGTCCTGACCTCGTCAGGCGAAAGGAAAATTTATGAAAGGTACGATTACCACTACCGATACCCCCGTCGCTCCTGGCCACGATGAGCAACATTCGCTCAGTGTCTACGTCGCGAATAAACCGGGTGTGCTCGCCCGCATCGCGCAAGTATTTGCTCGTCGCGGATTCAACATCGAATCCCTCGTGGTTTCGGCCGCCATGGATGGACGCTTCTCGCGGATGACCATTGGCGCCACCGGCGACCCGACCATGCTCGACCAGATCATCATGCAGGTTAGCAAGTTGATCGACGTCCTCGACTGCGCGGATCACACCTACGACCAATCGGTCTCGAAAGAACTTGCGCTCGTGAAGTTCAAAGTGAACTCAGACGATCGCGGCGAAGCGATTCAAATCGGCGAACACTTCGGAGTCAAAACCGTTGACCTCACCGAAAGCTCGATGATCTTTATGGTCACCGGCGACACTGGAAAAGTCGACGCCATGCTCGGCATGCTCAGCAAGTTTGAAATTGTTGAACAGGTTCGCACCGGTAAAGTTGTCATGACACGTGGCTCAGAAGTCACCTGATCATTCAGCTGCTTCATAAGCGGGGGTAACACCCGCGATTCAAAAGCCTCGGCCAACGCCGAGGCTTTTTTTTGCTTTAGCGAGCCAGATGACGTAGGCGCTAAATCGATTCGACTCCCTTTTTTTCACCTCATATTCGGCGGTTGGAAACCGCCGCTCCTTGGCCTGATGAAGAAACAAATGCCGTGAAGGCATGCATGTCGAGGCCTGTCGCCACATCCGTCGCCACCGTCGCGGCCGTCGCGGCGTTCAACTGACTCCGAACCGCCGAGGCTTCCTCACGACGCTTGATCACGTTTGCCTCCGCCGCTTTACACGCTTAATTGAACCTGCAACATATGGATTGATAAACCATTGCACTCCTGTTGACTAAAATTATGAATTCCGAATCCAGCCTGCCAACCGGCTCCCCTTCCCCGAGCCCTCGAGACCTCGCTCTGGACGGGGTGCGTACGGTTGCGATCCTTCTGATGGTTGCCTGCCACTGCGCTCGGCTGATTCTCCGAGAGCACCGCCCCGACTTCTTTGCTCACGCAATGTTGATCGAACCATTTTGCCAGGCCCTCTTCATGGCTATGGTCGGCTTCGGGATGGTGTATTCTTTCCATCGCTTTTCACGAAAGCAGACGAGCGAGGCAGGCCAAGCTGACATTGCCGGCGGCTTTTCGCTTCGCCCTTGGCTAGGAGGACAGCTCAAGCGAGCGGTCTTGATCTACCTAATCGGCGGGCTCATTTTTTGCTTCGAGCTCGGCTGGCAGTTCCCCTGGATCTTTACAAATCAAGGCATTCTCGGATGCATCTTCTACGCCATCCTCTTTTTCCTTCCGCTGTTTGTTCTCGTCGCGCGTCGGCCCGGCTTGAGCACCTGCGTGGCAGCCGGACTCACCCTAGCACTCGCGCTAGCCTACACCTGGCTGGTGTCAGCTGAACTCGCTATCTTTCCGCTCAACGCAGGCAAGGGAGCGGTGATGCCAAACATCATTCTTACTGGCTTCGGTATTTTCGCCGGCTTGGTCATCGTCTATCAACCTCCTAAAGCCGCTTGGGCACTGCTTGCCTTCTGCGGCCTGCTCGTGATTGCCAGCCTGATGATCACGCCCTTCGAAACCCTATTCTCACGGCCAGCGGGACGAATTTCTCACACCACAACCTATCAACTAGCAGGCAGTGGGCCGGAACAAATCTACCGCGTCATCACCGGAGGCAAGCTACACGAAGCCGTCCATTCGCATTATCGCTGGCGACCCATTCTCGTCCCCATGCTGATCGGCATGACCGGCCTGCTCTACGGCTGCTTCCGCCTGCTCGGCCCGATCCTGAACCGTGCGAGTGGGCTATTGATTATTGGTCGACATAGCCTCGGGGTTTACATCTTTCACCTTGTCCTTCTGGCGATTCCCGTCGTGATCGCAGGGAAGCAACGGGTCTTCACCCAAGGTTTCGGAGTTTTCATTACCTTCGGACTCATCGTGCTCGCCTGCTATGGCTTCGCGTTTTTTCGCGAAAAGCCATCGGCCTGACAGGTTCTAGACAGATGCACCCAGCCATTGAATGGCACGGACCGTAACATGTCTTGCCATTGAATGGCAGCGCTTGTAACTTCTCCTCGATTTTTCTAGACAGGAAAAAATGGAGCAACGATGCCAAATTATTTATGACGAATTCTACGAGGTATCGCGCTCGCATCTTGCCTTTGACGGCGTCAGGAGCCGCTTAAAATACCTCTGGTTATACACGTGCTGGGCACCACGGCTATTTAAGGCGAGTCTCGTTTTTCCGAAAACAAACAGGATTCTGTTGCCTTGCTTACAGTTTTAGGCCCGAAGGGTCGCGGACATTTTAGCCCGGGTCGAAGGCCCGGGTACGCTCACGAAATCCTCAAGGCCTAAAAGGTCGAGGCAGAAAATATTCCGCAGTTGCCTCGACCCTTCGGTCTTGGGCTCATACGGAATTTCGAAACAGTCCTCTCCCGACGAGGCTTCCAGAGACCAAGCCTACTTGAAGATCCCGATACGCGCTTTTTTCGCGGCATCCTGCATCCCAAAGTAACTCGACTTACGAGGATGCGGTTCGCGGCGTGCTTCCGCGAGGCCCTGCTTCAAAATCCATTCGCCGTAGTCTTCGCCATTCACTTCAACGTAAGCGAGCATGCGGTTATACGGGTCGCGCTCTTCTCTGCCAAGCGGCATGACAAGGGTCACTTTTTGGTTGGCGAGCTTTTTGCGCGCTGCGGTCGAAGCCGCTTTGCCGAGGGCAACAATTTCCTTGGCCGACTTGCGGTACTTACCCCCCTGCTTGGCGGCTTTCTCGAGATTGTGCGGCTCCATGGTATCGATGCCTTTGATGCGAACCGTAATCCGTTTGCCACCGAGGTCAGCTACTTTGATCGTGTCGCCGTCGGTGACAGAAGTGCAGCGTCCTTCAATGGATTGCCGAGAGGCGTTCGCCGTATTTTGGGAACTGCCAGAGCTATTTTGGTTATACGGCTGGGTTTGCTTGCTCGGGGTATTCCGATTCGACGACCGGTTCCCTTGGTTCTGCTGCTGGGTCCACCACGCGATGCCCGCGATAACGATGGTAGCAATGGTTCCCCACTTGCCACGCCCAAAGCGATTTCCACCCCGGAAGCCGCGAGGTCGATGCTGGCCGCCTCGGTTCTGATTTCCTCCGAAAGGAAGTTGGCCGCTCATGAAAGGCCCAACACGTCGTTCATGGTATAAAGTCCTGCTGGCTTGCCGGCAAGCCAGCCTGCAGCGCGGAGGGCGCCAATGGCAAAAGTATCCCGGCTGGTGGCGCGATGCGAGAGCTCGATCAGCTCGCCATCGGCCGCAAATGTGACGGTATGGTCACCCGCGAGATCGCCCCCACGGAAACTATGAAATCCAATTTCTTGTACCGGGCGATCGCCTTCGCGAATCCCTTCACGGCCATGCTGCGCGACATCGTCGAGCTTCCAGCCCGCGCCACGCGCAGCGGATTCGCCGAGGTACAATGCGGTGCCAGAAGGGGCGTCGACTTTTTTACGGTGATGGCGTTCGAGGATCTCGATATCGTATCCATTGTTGGCCAAAGCCGCTGCAGTTTTTTCTACCAAGGCCGCGAGGAGATTTACCCCCAGGCTCATATTCGGGGAAAAGACCACGGGGATTTTACCCGCGATCCGCGACACGTCCGCCTGCTCGTCTGGCGAAAGACCGGTGGTGCCGATCACCCAGCACGTGGTCTGCTGCGAAAGTACTTCGCCGCGTTCGGCGATGCCACTATGAAAACTGAAGTCGATGAAGATCCGGCCCGGGCTAACCAAAGCGGGAAGATTCGAGGTAAGGTTTACCCCGATATGCCCCGCGCCCGCGAGTTCACCAATGTCTTTCCCTTGGTCGGGAATGGAACTGAGATCCACGGCTCCCACCAATTCTAATTCCGGCACAACGCCGGTTGCGATACCGTTAACGAGGGCTTTGCCCATGCGTCCGGCTGCACCAATAATGACAACTTGTTTCTTCATGATAAATCTTAGGAAAGGAGTTCGAATTCTTTGAGCAGCGCGACGAGCTCGTCTCCGCTATCCTCTTCCATGCTGCAAAGCGGCGGGCGGAAGACACCTTCCATAATGCCCATGTGACCCAAGGCGGTTTTCACCGGAATTGGATTCGTCTCGCTGAACATGCCGATGAACAACCGGTTGTACTGACGGTGCAGCGCAATCGCGTCAGTCCACATCCCCTGCAAAGCAAAGTTAACCAAATTGGTGACAATGCCGGGGATAATGTTGGAGGCCACACTGACGCAACCTACTGCACCGTTAACCATCATCGGCAAGGTGAGTGGATCGTCGCCGGAGACCACTTCGATATCACAGGCGGAAAGAATGTCTGCTGTACGTTGAATGCTCGGGCCGCCTTCAGCCTCTTTAATCGCGACCACATTTTGATGCTCGGCCAGTTTTTCTACCAGCTTGATATCCAACCCGCAGGCCGAACGCCCTGGCACGTGATACAGCATGACCGGAAGGCCAACATCCGCAACGATGCTAAAGTGTTCGAACAGACCTTTATTGGTCGGCTTGTTGTAGTAGGGCGTGACTTGAAGCGTCGCGTCGGCCCCGGCCTTTTGAGCAAACTCAGTGAGTTCAAGCGCTTCGAAAGTCGAGTTGCCGCCCGTACCCGCAGTGACGAGAATCCGGCCATCCGCTTGCTGAATGACGGTCTCGATGACCTTCTTATGCTCATCCATTTTGAGAGTGGGGGATTCGCCGGTGGTTCCGACAGGCACAACCCCACTTACGCCACCGTCAACTTGGAAGTCGACGAAACGTTTCAGGGCGTCGTAATCCACACTTCCATCTGAACTAAACGGGGTGGCAATCGCGGTATGTACTCCTTCAAACATGCTTATCTCTGATCTGGTTTTGGGGCTAGCTCAACACGGTTTCTGAGAATGTGTCAAGGCAGGGCAAGGGATCGGGCAGTTTCGAGGTGCATGTGGGCGCTTTTACGTCCTTTTCAGGGTCGGAATGACAGATCAAACCATAGTCATCATACCCCTTCTACTCCAACAGCCGGTCGAGCGCGGCGCGGACTCGTTGGGGATGTGTCCAAAGGATGAGGTGCCCGCCATCTTGGACCCAATCGAGCTGGACCTCGCTACCATGCAACCGTGACTCTAGCCAGTCGACATTATTTGGAGAGGCCAAGTTGTCATTGCGCCCATGTAGAATCACGGTTGGGCATATAACCTTCGACCAGTCCATGTAATCCAATTGGTCGGCGTAGGCGTAAATTTCTTGATTGCTTCGCTTGAGCCCGCCTCGGACCACGCCAACTTTTTCCCCTGCCGAAGCGAGACGATTGAACCACCGCGGTTGCTCGAGCTCGGGCGCGTAGGCTCCCGCGATCAAGAGCAGGCCGTCGACTTGATCAGGATAATCAATTGCGACCTGTCCGACGACGGTCGCACCAAAGGAATGACCAATCCAGATTTTCTTCCCGGAAAGATCTTGGGTAAGCGCGGCGAGGCGGGCGGCTTGATTTTTCAACGAAGGCACCTCGGTTCCGGCGGCTTGGCTTTTGCCGAAGCCGGGGCGGTCAGGGGCGATGATGCGAAATGTGTTCGTCCAACTCGGATCTTCGAGGAAGGGCGCGTATGCTCCCCAATCTCCGGGAGACCCGTGTATCATAACGATGGTGGTCAGGGGCTCGATCGAGGTGGTGGATTTAGTACCAGCCGAATGCGGCGTAGTTTGAAAAACATGCAGCTCGGCCCTCATGCCTAAAGCGTCCGGCTGAGCGAGCTCAAGTCGCTTGGCTGCGGCCGAGGCCTGCTTGAGCTCGCTTGGCATCATCATCTGACATCCAAGCGGAAGCCCGAAAGCGAGAATGAGGGCAATCCAGAGGCTGCGCCGATTCCAGAGGCTGCACCGATTCCAGAAGCGTCGCTTCGATGTTCGATTTGATTTTCCCATGCGTGCTCCTACACATCTTTGGCGAAAAACACGAGCGAGCCAAAGACTTTAAAACCGCCAGCCGAGTCGGGCGATCGGCCCGCTGTACCCGTAGTCGTCTGGGCTGTCGTAGTAGTCCTTGTGCCGATAGCCAATTTGCAAGGTGGCATCGCCAAGGGACTCACTGATGGGAAGCTTCGCGCCGATCGATGCCTCGAGTTCGAGGTATTCGTAATCGCCTTCGTCACCGAGGTCGACGAACTGCCATGTGAGCCCGGTTTGGGCCGAGATATTTCCGCAGCCGCAGAGGTCGTCGGTTTCCGCGGTGGCGTGTAAGGTGGGGCCGTGTTCTTCCACCGAGCCGCCGACGGAGTAGTCGTTGTTCCAGTAGCTGTAGCCAGCTCCGATGGACACGCCGTTGTAGTCACGTAGCAGAGCGGCGCGACCGTGATCGACGTCGGTGTGATCAGGCCCGTAGTCTTCGCGGCCACGCAGGTAGCGGGCATCAAGACGGTAGTCTGAGGGAAGGTCGACACGAATGCGCGGCCCGTACATTTCACTGTCGCCATCGCGTTCGGTTCCGTTGGGCCGGAAGTCGATGTCGATAAGCCACGCTTCTAGCTGCACCTCCATATTCTGAAAGGCCGCGCTCAGCGGGCTGGATTTAGACGAGGTGCTTTGGGCGTTAGCTTTGCTTGGAAATGCGCCGACGGCGGAAGACGTGTTTTGCGCCTGACTTGGCATGCAGAATGCGGAGCAAACCCCAAGAATAATTGTAAGTCTGCGAAACGCAGTAGCTGTATTTAATATCATGATGTTTTCTCTCCCAACTTAAACAATATCATGAGGAGCTAAGCTGGTCAATTTCCCGTAAAATATTTTCTCGAGCTTGCGCTTCCCGTGATTCGTAAAAGATTTGGGAGTGGAAAATCTGGGGCTGATCCAAGAAGGCTAGCAATACCTGCGCCCGCCCCCTTTGATATGCTTGGTCTGGAACATGCCCGTATTCGGCACGAATTTGGTTTTGATAGTCGAGGTAATCCGGTGGCGAGGCCCCGAGGATCTGAAGGTCGATGTCTAAGAGAAGTTTTTCGCCTTCTGCCACAGGCGTCGCCGGATGTTTGGTCAGGCGGATCAACCGCTTGATCTCTTCGACCTGAGAAGGATCAAGATCGAGTGGGAGAAGAAAATCCGCCGCTCGTTCCGCGCTCTGCGCCTCATTGTCGTTCGCCTTCGGATCGTAGACAACATCGTGAAACCAAAAGGTGGTTTCCAGCTGAAACCGCTCCGCTTCGGCAAGCTCGATGTGAGATTGTAAGACCTCGTCAAACGTGGTGAGGCAGGCTTGAATGTGCGCCAAATTGTGATAGCGCCGATGCGGTTCCGCGTAGCGATCGACGAGGTCGCTGAAACCTTGTTCGATCCACTCAGGCTGACCGACCGGCGCGAGGTGGCTGAACTGAGTCAGCCACCGTGTATGCCAAAGTGAGTCGAGCGCGCCGTCGTGCATGCCGTCGTGTACATAAGCTGAAGCTAGGCTTTCGCGCGAGCGCTCTCCGCATCCAGATGCGCCGCAAGTTCGGGTTCGATATTCAGGGCAGCGGCCAGGTTTATCAGGAAGGAACGTTCTGGCTCGGTGTCCGGCTCGATGGTCAGACGCGCGGCGGTGTAGACTTGGCTGGCCACTTCAGGGCTACCGGCTCCAGCCGCCAGTTCTTCAATGCTCGCGGGCTGGTTAAACTCGGCTTCAATGATTTTTGCTGCGTCGCTGTCCATCCCCGCCTCGCGCAAACCGAAGGTAATTTTATTCCGTTCGTCTTCTGAAATTTTTGCGTCAGCTGCTGCGGCTGCAATCATGGCACGCAGGTATAGTTTCGAGTCTGCTTCACTTTGATCATCGAGGGCGAATCCCGTTGACGGCGCGGGAAGCGCGAGCGGGCTTTGTGCTTCGCCGCTTCCAAGGTCGACTAGTGGCTTGCCGTCTTTGTAGTTCTGAAAGGCTTGGTAAGCGAGGCCTCCAATGAGCGCAGCACCACCGATTTTGGCGGCACCGCCGGTAACGCGGCGACCTTTTTCGGTTCCGAGCATAAGCGCCCCGAGTCCGCCGAGCACGAGGCCGGCTTGGACTTTATTATCGCGAACGATGCCCTTGGCTTGGTCAAACAAGTCAGAGGTATCGAAGTCGATGCCCGCCTTGGCTTTGGCGTTCGCGATCTTGTCCGAAGCACCGGTGGCTTCGTTCGCTTTGGCCGCGGCATCTTTGAGGCCGTCGGTCGCTTGTCCAAAGACGCTGCCAGCGATTCCACCCGCTGTACCGGCCATATCGCCGGCTTTAGCCGCCGCATCTTTAATCGCGCCTTCAGGAAGGGAGGTGCTAGCAATCAAGGAATCGAGTAATTTTTTAAAGTCAGTCATAGTAGGTTTTCTTTCTACTGTGTTAGACCGAAATCAGGGCCGAGAAGGTCACCTTTGATGATTGAGAGTATGAGGGAACCCCAAGAAAAGCATCCTGTTTATCCTATAAAATCTGTCAAAAAATCCACGCAAATCCACTCCCAATCAAGCACAAAATAAACGACTCGGACTCAATCTGCCGTCTGACTTGGCCAGGCAAAAGGCGCGTAGCGCAGACACATTGATAGCCATGGTTGACGAACGAAGTGAGGAGGCCGTGGTTCGGAGGAAAATCTTCCAAGCCGCGGCGCGATGAAATTAAGCGGGCTGAGTCCTGCGCCTCGTTTCAAGTCACTTCAAAGACAAGGTCATCCCTCGTTGCGTCGTTCGCCTAAGCGGAACCTAGAGTTTCGCTTCGCTACCCCCTAGGCTACGATATCCCGCCCACGCTGGGGCGGCTTACAACATGACAGAAGTCTGGTGAAAAATGAAGACCTGCACATGTCGGTGCGCCATTACCGTAAAGCGAAATCAGGGACCTCGGTGCTCCAGGAGTTCGCCAATCAGCCCAAGAAAAGCCACCTGTTTATCCTGTCAAAAACCTGGGAGAGAACTTAAGTAATATGCATTTTTAAGTAGTGAAAATAGAGAGACCCAATGGAAATAGAGCTAATCAGAAACATAAGCTTTTCTGCTTACAGATGGAACTCCACCGGATCAAATCGAGGAGGAAGTGTTTACCATAAAGTACATCATCATCGAGGCTATGATGACTTAAAATCTTGCGATATCAATTGGGCTTTTACAGTCAGAATTAAGTCAGCAAGAGATCAACTACTCGTTAAAGCGGCAAAGCTAAACGCAACCATGAATGGCAAACCTGTCGGGAATTCAACGCGCAGTTTTGAGGATAGTTTTGAAATGACAAGAAATTCGGATTACTTGGTCGCTTCTTGGTTTCAAACCTTACGCGTATCCTGTCCGCATGAAGGATTCATAGACGTTAGTATTAAACTAGACTTCGAAGGGTTTGAAGAGAGTTTTGACGTAAGTGGTTTAGCACACTGTTACATAACGAAGAATACGCCTCGTCCTGAAACGGGCTCGTTTACACGCTTCTGGGGTTCTTTAAAACCCAACCCGGCAAAGAAATCACGTTTCTTGGGTTTTTTCAGACCCAACTCGGCAAAGAATTGAACTTGCCCCCCCTTCTCAACAGCCTCTCCTTGCTGCCCCATGAACGAACCAAGATATAACTCAAATTAAACTCTTCATCCCGCCTATGGCTTCATTAACTCTGGGAGTTTCTCCAACTGCTTCCAGCCCACCGCAATAATTCCTTTATCCAACTCGAAAATCTCATCGCCACGGTAGATCAAGAACATCGTTTTGAGACTAAGGTCATCCATGGTGAGACGCATTGATCTCGTTACCTTCGGAGTGGTACTGTGCTTCACCTCAACTCCAAAAAGGTGGCCACGGTGTCTCATGATGAGTTCGATCTCGGAACGGGCAGCGGTTTGCCATGTGAACACTTCGAGGTCGTCGAGATCAAGAATTCGAATGACATGTTCGACCACAAAACCTTCCCACGAAGATCCGAGAACCAAGTGCCTATCAAGCTCTGCGCGTGATTCGATTTGTAAAAGATAATGAAGAATGCCGGTGTCGCGAATGTAGACTTTTGGAGCTTTACGCAATCGCTTGCCAATGTTCGCAGCGTACGGCTCAAGGATTCGAACCATAAACGTGTCCTTGAGCATTTCTAAATAATGCCGTGCGGTCTTGCCATCAATGTCGAGAGAGCTGCCAATGGTGGATGCATTCCATGTTTGCCCATGCATATGGGCGAGCATTTGCCAGAAACGCTGAACGTTCGTCAGCGAGGTCCTTGGGGCCAAGGGCTGCAAGTCTCGAAGGATAAATGAATCGTGAAAAGCCTTGCGCAATACATAGCTGGTCTCATCGGATTCAGCTAGATAGGAATCAGGGAATCCACCTCGAAGCCAGAGACGGTCCAAATCGGATGTCGACACTTCGTCGTAACCGAAACCGGACATGTGAAGGTATGTGATTCGGCCGGCAAGCGTTTCGGTTCGCTTCGACAAATCAGGAGAGGCGCTACCTAAAAGAATGAAGGTCGCAGGATTCGGTCGGCGATCCGCCAGCACTCGCAAGGCTTCGAATAGTTCGGGCATCCGCTGCACCTCGTCGAGAACGACTAGGCCTTCCAAATTAGCCAGGGCTAAATACGGGTCGGCCAAGCGTGCCCGGTCACGAACATCTTCTAAGTCGAAAAACTGGTCAAGATTCCCTTTGAGAAACTGCTTTGCCAGAGTCGTCTTCCCACACTGGCGTGGCCCTAAAATCGCGCTGATCGGCCGGAGCTTGGTCGATGCATTGAGCTGGGTGAAAAGGTTATTTCTTCGAATTAAATCACTCATATTGCTTGTATATTCGGATTCTATTTCCGATATTGCAAGCATGATGAATGAAAAATTGCTTCAGGAGTCAATGTACAGGCTCCATCCTGATGCATTTGAAGAGTTCTGCCAAGCGTATTTGTCGCTGGTCAGAGACCCTTTGGAAACACCCGCTTTGTACGGCGTGAAAGGTGGAAGCCAAAAAGGGGTGGATATCGTGTATCCCCGAGAAGATTCTCACGGGAAACGCATCCAAGAAGCAGCGCAATGTAAGCGCTACAAGACCTACGGTAAAAGCCGAATAGAGAAGAATCTGCTCCGAAAGCTAACATACAAGGCTGACCAATTTCTTCTGCTGACCACAGCAAGGCTTAACGACGAGAGCATGGATTTGTTGGAGGCGAACAAATGGGAGTTCCACGGCCCCGATCAGATTGCCACAGAGCTTCGCACTACCATTTCCCAAGATCAAGGGTTACAACTTCTATCCGAGTTTTTCTCGCCAAGCGACGTTCTCAATATCACCGGCAAAGCCGAGGTTAGTTGGCTACAATCATCCCAAGTGCATTTCGAGCGGTTGGCGAAAAACCCATTTTTCAATCTGAATCATTCGTTGGTTGGCAGAAAGGACGAATTAGAAGCCCTCCATCAAGCTGTGAAAACGGGCAAGCGTCTGATCGTACTTTATGGAGAGGGAGGTATTGGAAAATCACGTCTGCTCAAGGCCTTTGCCAAGGGTTTTTATAAGAAGCACAATTCCCGAAAAAAGGATTCGGCAAATCACAAAACCCTACGCTTCATTCCCAATGGAGTAGACATCCAGCAGATTCAGCAACCGATCAGTGGCTCGAAATATGTATTGGTTTGTGATGACGCGCAAAACCGAGGCGACTTAACCACCCTTTTAGAGCATACCAATGGTACTGTCATTGTCTCTGCCCGACCTTACAGTGAGCCAACGATTCGGTATGCGATTCCGATGGCTAACCTTGGAAGCAACCAGCTTGCGGATGACATTAAACTTGGGCCGCTAATACTTGAGGAACAGGAAAGCCTTATTCGCACCGTCCTGCCGGATGCCACACCCCATACCCTCGCAAAACTGTCGAATACGGCTCAGGGCAACACAGCTGTGCTCGTTTTGATTGCGGACAAAATAAAGGCTCAGAGCTGGACCTCCGAAAAAGTTTTACAGGATGAGGATTTACGCAACTTGTTGCGCCGCCTGTTGCGCCCTTCATCGCATCCTGAGCTTGATGGGAAGAGCGGCAAGGTCAACGCGATCTTGTTTGCCATATCCTTGCTTATGCCTCTCCCTGGCCCTGATGAATTAGGAAGCTTTTGGAAGGGGTTTGAGGAAACTTATGGATTCAACTCGGGAGAACCCGCTGAGATCCTACATGCTCTTCGTGCGGTTGGTCTAGTAGTCAAGGAGACGGAAGGATTAGTTTTGATCCCAGATATCTTGGCGGACTTTTGTTTAGAAGAGAATATTTGGGATCCAAGTCATCAAGAGAAAACCCCAAAGCTGGGTCGGCTGTTAAAGATCTGCGACGCCGAAACCATGTTGCGGTATACCGCGCTCACCCGTCTCGCCCGATTGGAGGCGCAGCAGGAGGCCATCGCGGAGGGCACCTTTACAAACGAATTGTGGAAGCAGGAAAAAAAACGTTTACTGCAGGAAAATACAAGAGAGATTCAGCACTTTCTCAAGGAGCTTCACAATGTCTCACCTTATGTTCCTCAAATGTCGATAGACGCGGCGCAGCTGTTGCTTGGCTCCTCGGAGCTTAAGCAAAATATTCCGATCCAGCGTGCCATCATGGATATGTTGTATCGAGTCGCGGCGTTACGACCGGAGTTTACGGATGCATGTGCTAGAATCTTGGTGGAGTTGATGGATGCTTCTTGTCGAGAAACGTCATCGTTCGCGTGGAAGAAAATTTCTGATCTGGCGCGGTATGAGAAATCCCGTGACGTACGCGTGCCAGAGAAGGCGGTACAGGCAATCGTGGAACTGTTTAACCAAGGCCTTTTAGATGACGTAGAGCCTTCCCCACTGCTGATTCTAAAGCAATGCTTTGAAGTAGAGCTGGAGGACACTTGGTATGATCGAACTTCAGAGCATCTTTACACCGAGACGGTGCGGGTCAGCCGAGAGCGTACCCAGCCGGTCCGTGATAGAGTCTACGACTTGCTGGAATCGATTTTGAATGGAGATGACGAAACTCATCAAGTCACAGCCTTGAACTTGATCTTCTCTGCGAGATCTATGGGTTTGTATCCCAGTGGCTCGCTTCACAGGCAAGCGAAGGCGATAGCAAAAGAATGGGCGCAGGAGAGATGGCGTTTTCTGGATTTACTCGACCAGTGGCAGCCGAGCTCGCCGACGTTAATCGTGCAAAAGTCTCGAATGTTGGTTGGCGCTTGCTTTACCGAGCCTGATGGGAAGCGCTTGGCCACGGCCATGCGTCGCCATGTAGAATCGGTTGAACACAACCTCAGGCTGGACCTGTTCCTCGCGGTGGCCGGTTCTAGCAGTATTCTGCATTCGGAATTCATTGCCTTGCGAAAAGATCCACAGAGAGAACCCTTTAAAAATATTGAGGATGATGAACGAAATGGTGAGCATGAATCGATATGGCAGATCTTCCTTTGTGAGGTAGCGGCCACCTTTTCTTCTCTTTCCTCGGTCGAACAGTTGCAACATTTGATCGAGGTCAGCGAGCAAGGCGAATCAGACTGGCCCAAACAATATGCCTCTCTATTTTCGGTCATTCGAGAAAACCATCCGAATGAAGCGAACGAACTGAAGCTCACTCTTATCGAGTCCGCTCAGCCATGGACGGCATGTGCTATCACGGCACTTCACCCCATGAACGATCCCCAAGGGCTTACGGAATTTTTCGAAGCGTGCCTGGAAAAGGATTGTGCCATCCATGCCTCCACCGTCTTATTGGGGTACGCTGACCACTTGTTGCATAGCGAGCCAACGCCAAAGCAACTAGACCTCTGCCTCAGAGCCGCACGCGAACCGAGAGCGATTAACCAGCTAAATAATCTTTTTCGGAGATTGCTTCAAAAGGCCTCTCCCATTTCGGAGGAAAGAGCAGAGTTACTCACCGGACTTCTCCTTGAAATGCACACGGACACAGCCAGTGGTCTCGAAGGTTTTGCTGAATGCTTTGAACTTCCGTGGTTTACAGAGCATGCCTTGCCTGCTCTGCAGCGCCATAAGGTTCGCACTCTTCTTAACAAGGCTTGGCAGTCTCTCTCTACATCCGAGGAGAACCTATGGCCTCTGGATTGGGATGGCCTCCTCTCCATGGCCTCCAATAACGATCCGGAAAACCTAGCTGAGTTCCTATTTGAACACGCTGACAATCCTGACTTTCTTAATAGTGGATTGCTGAAGTGTAAAAATCCAAGATCAGATGGGATGCTAAAGCATCCAGATCTTGATAGTCTTTACCAGCAATGCTGGGAGCTCTTTCTCCAATCCGAGATGGATTCAATCGAAGGTGGTCAAGTTATACGCATTTGCACTGCGGGATTTTCTCCGCCATTTCTCGATTGGATCGTAAAGAAAAAAATGGGGACCCTTGAAGACGGAACGTTCAAAAATCTCATTTGGCTTTTTTACTCTTCGTACTCAGGTGATCGACTGCTTTTTGTTCGCGAGAAAAAATTCCTTTCTGCGCTTCTTCAGGAGGTGGAAAAGCGTCCCAAAATTAAGGAGCAGGTCATAAGCTTGATCGTTTTTCATTCCCATCCTGGCTCATACGGGCTCAGTCAGGGTGGGCCAGATACGGCTACGGCTTTTCATCTAAAAGCATATCAAGATGCAGTCGATGAAATTAGCAGGGAGGCTGGAAACCCCTTCATCGAAAAGCAAATGGTGAACATTTACCGACGAATGGAAGAAAGTCTGAACGCCAGTGTGGAGCAAATGCGGATAAGGTAGCAAAAGACGATACTGATGTTCACGATCGCACCGAGGCTGCTGAGCCTCGATTGGAAGCCAGTCGAGCTGTGACTTCTTCAAACAGAACAAATGCTTGGCGGTTCGGATGAGCAGGCGGTCGCCCGCAATCGCTGGCGTCGCCATGATGAGTTCACCGAGATCGTTCTGCCCTAGCCGCTTGAATTCGTCGCCAGCTTGGATAACCACCATCTCGCCGGATTCACCGAAACAAAAAATCTTGCCGTCCCAGGCCAGGAGCGAGGCGGTGAGCTGCCCTGAACTTCCGATCCGCTTTTTCACATACAGGGCTTCACCCGTCTTGGCATCGTAGCAGGACATCATGCCGCGATCGAGGAGCACGTACACGCGATCCCGATACAAATTCAGGGTCGGCATATAAGGCGCGGCCGACTTCTGGCTCCATTCGATATACTCGTTACTGGTCGCGCCAGATTTGGGACTGATGTCCCCTGTCGCCCCCGGCTAATGACCATCCACGGCCGCTTCTTGTGGCCCACATAGCCGGTGCCAATGTGAAGACGATCCGTTTTTGCATCCGCAAAGGGGCTGGGCACCGTGGCCCAAGGGCCAGAGAAGCTCACCGTCGAAGACCAGGCCATGCCGATGATCGGAGATTTCCACGCGCGGTTTTTCTTCGTGCCTCACTCGGTGGGGAGCGATTGGCTGTCGGCGACTCCCATGGCTCCCGCACCTCGAAACAGCGGCCAAATATCTGTCATCGAGTCAGACACCAATGGCACTTAGATAAGTCGATTTGTATCAAAAACGAATGAAAATCCAGACGACTAAAGGCGCGTAGCGCCGACCCATTGATAGCCATGGTTGACGAACGAAGTGAGGAGGCCGTGGTCCCGGTGGATTCCGCCTCTAAGCCGTGTAGCGGCGGCACCCAACCGGAAGAAAAGGGTAAAAGCGTATGATAAACGATTCCTATTCATTTTGGAGGTCCCGTTTTAGTGGGTTCCGGGCACAACAGGATGCAAGCAGCATATACACTGCGAGGGCTACGTTCTGCGCCTCGGTTCGAGTTCTCTCGAGTTCTCTTACAGGATAGCGCCTACCCCTCGTTGCCTCTTACTTCTGCACGTAACCCGGCGCTGCGGCCGCTTATCCAAGTGCCATGGGAGTCAGACACCAATGGCACTTAGATAAGCGGTCCAGCCTATTTTCTGCGACATGTGACATTGTGGGAATCCGCCTCGAAGTGGGCGGGATATGGTAGCCCGTGTGCAAGGCCGCGAAGCGACCGCAGCGCCGGGTTACGTGCAGACCAAATAGGCAACGAGGGGTAATCGTTATATTGTGAGAGAACCCGAACTGAGGCGCAGCACCGCGTCAGCTGGCTAAAACCGTACAATTTTCAGCTGAAAATCGTATTCTGAGCACGCATCAGTTGACCTCTGCTTTTTTGAAAGGCATCGCCCATATTGGTTTCTATTCCGACCGCGCTTCCAGCGCTTCATATTATTGCCCAATGAATTCCGGTGGTTCCCTTCGGTCACCGACCGGCTAATTGCCTTCAAGCCTCCGGCTTTCTATTCAGGGCAGAGCGAACTCCTTTCCATACAAATCGGCTTATCTAAGTGCCATTGGAGTCAGACACCTACTGGGTCGCTTTAATAGTCGACTCAGCAGATTCGGGCTTCTCCGCTTCGGCTTTATCTTCATCCGCATCTTTCTCCGCATCTTTCGGAATCAAGATCCGCTCCAAAAAATCGAAGGCTGCTTTCTTCGCGCCTTTATCTCCACGCGTCTTGCTGTGGCCCGCCCCCTTCACCTTATACATCTCCGTCTCCACCCCCGCCTCCTTCAACGCGAAATAACAAGGCATGGTCCAAAGGAGCGGGACGGTTTTATCTGCTGTACCATTGAAGAACAATACCGGTGGATCCCCCGCATCGACAAACACCGTGGGCGAGGCAGCTTTAAATTTTTCCGGCACGCTGCTGAGATCCCCGCCCATCCAATATTTGGCCCAGCGCCCGTTGTCAGGCATGAGACGAAATTCGGTGGGCGCCCCTCCCGCGGCCGCGGCTTGGATCCGCGTGTCGACATTCCCATTCTCGGGGCTTGGCGCTTCGCCGCTGGTGGCGAGCAAGGCAGCCAAATGACCACCAGCCGAAAAACCGATGGCGCCAAGGCGATCAGGGTCGACATTATATTTTTGCGCATTGGCCCGGAGCCAAACCACGGCGGCGCGGCAGTCGTCGATCTGGGCGGGGAATTTATGGTCCGGCGCGAGACGATAACTGATGGAAAAACAAGCGAAGCCCCGGG